>Ga0208195_1000094_pt1 | contig 119872 bp, 100 predicted proteins | sample AD_UKC077_MetaG_FD_184441 | JGI IMG/M metagenome (GOLD analysis project Ga0208195, IMG submission 184441) | Active sludge microbial communities of municipal wastewater-treating anaerobic digesters from USA - AD_UKC077_MetaG (SPAdes) (version 2) | ecosystem: Engineered > Bioreactor > Anaerobic...
GGTTTTGACGTCTTGACAACCCGGCAGCGCCGCCGCCACGGCTTGCGCCAGGTCGGGCCGGTTCAGATGAAATCGCTTCGGCATAACCTTTCATGTCATGCCCTCCAACAAAATGCAACTACAAACAGGAAATGGTATAATACCGATAACCATAGTAAATCAGATCGGTCTCATCGTCCTGATATTTGGTCGAGAACCGGAAGGGGTTGGCCCTGGCCATCGGGCCCGTGGCACGGAGGAGTTCCCCAAAGGGGCCATACTCGTATTGAGCGGTCAGCCCGGCACCATCCGCTTTCACCAAGGCGGTCACATTGCCGTTCCCATCAAAAGTGCAGAAGTGCGAACCCGTGCTGGCGTCGGTGATGGCCAGCAACCCGCCCACGCCGCCCGCGCCTTGCATCGTCCCGCTCAAATCCAAACCCCACAGGTAAGCCTGGCGGACGGACGATGCCGGATTGAGACTGGCGAGCAAGTTCCCGCCCTCATACACGTACCGCACGTCGTGGGGCAGTTTTTTGTTGGCGTCAGAGGCGAAGGCGCCAAGCGGCTTAGTGACCGTATCTGTTGCGCGCAAGATGCCGCTGCACCCACCGCTGGTCACAGCTTCAGCAACTGGATCAGTTCTTCTCGCGTCAAGCCGTGATGCCTTGCGATGCTCTTGAGAATGGCGTTTAACGTGCCGCATTTGATCGGATTGTGATCAGGAATCACTTCGTGATGTTCCCCATTCTTTTGCGGCGTCACCCGGATGTGGGAGCCTTTGCGCCGGGTCTCTTCATACCCGAGTTCCCGCAGCGCCTTGACGAGTTGGCGACCGGTCACGTCGCGCGGCAATCTCATCGCGCCAATAGCTCTTCCCTTACAAAGTGCAGCCGGATCATCTTGGGCGCTTTGTCAGGATCATCAAAGTAACAGTCCACCGCCTCGCGGACGTTGCGCCGCAACTCCTCCAACGTCTCGGCTTCGGTGTGAATGCCTCCGCTCACCGCTGAGGCCGTGTAACCACCATCCGTCTCGTCTTCGCGCACCTCAAAGATGATTTCACTCATGGCCCAAATTCTAGCCCGCTTGTTCATGGCTGACAAGCGCACGCCACCAACGGCGCACCGCGCCCTTGTGAACAATCTTGGAAACGGTATCAGCGCTGCTAGATCCTATTCACCTTTTAGCGGGACAGCTCCGTTTGATTTGCGTCGCTGGCGAAACCTGGAAATGAACCACGGAACGATTGCAAACGGAAGCGTGTGAAACAGCCCCAACATTTCAATATAGATTTTCACATAAAACAAAGCAGCACACACGACTAGCGCCAAACAAACCGAAAGGTAAAAAGCCAATTTTGGTCTGGAGCAAATGAATCCAATACAGACGGATGCAAAACAAAAAGCTCCGATGGCAAGATCACCAATGTTCGACTTCGACATATTTATCTCAATTGCAGGTCTGTATTCCAATATCGCCACCGGTCAGACTGAAAGGCTCGTCAATGATGAAAGTATCTCCCCCATAATTGAACGGATAGAAAAGAACTGTCGTTACAAGATTTTTCGGATTTCCTCCAGGCACGTAAACGAAAGTGTAATACTTGCTGATAGTTCCCTTGACGGTGCAGGAACTACTGCAAACGCACCCGCAACAAGACCGGCATGGCTTGCACTTCCACTTGCATTCCCCTAGCATAAACAATTGCCAATTGCCAGTTGCTGCCCAATCGAGTCTTCGCGCAAATGGCATATCCATACTTGCCGGATTAAACTCAACAGCGTGATCGGTGTTTCCTCTGAACAATCTTCCGTTTTTGCCACAAGCCCATTTTCCTTTTGCCTCAGCAAGAAGAGACGCCATGAAGCCTTGCACCTCCTGGCTGTTTACCACGTCAATCATTGCGTCTTTATCCATGTGCGTGAAATTTCCAAACCCCGCGTAGTCAGCAAACAATTCCAATGCGAGCGATGAACACGATGGGCCAGGTGGTAGCTTGGGCAGATTTGGAGGCTGCGGGCGGCCGTCTGGCCCCGGAATCCAAAGCCCATACGCATCGATATGCTGAACGGGTGCATTGCGCGCGAAAGAATAGAAATTCAACCCGCCCGCTTCTTCAATGGGGTCCCTATTTGGCCATCTGCCATCTCTCAAATCTCGGAATAGGTATTTATCGTCCCCGGTGTAGTCGTCGTGATACTGGGTGCTGAAACGAATCGGATTGAGTTTGGCCATTGGGCCGGTGATGCGCAGCGGTTCGGCGAAGGGGTCGTACTCGTAGCGCGCACTTTCTTCTCCCGTTGCCGCGTTGATGAGCGCCATCACGTTTCCGTTGCCATCGTAGCAGGTAAAATGTGTCGTGTTCGCCATGTTGCCACATTGGGCGGACGTTCCCGCTTTCACTGCCAATACTCCACCCACCCCCCCAGCCCCTTGAATTGTTCCGCTCAGGTCAAGCCCACGCAGGAAACTCACCACCACGCCGTTCGTATGATCCAGCACCGCCAGCAACACCTGATGGTCCCAGACATAACGATTGGTCTGTGAGGGATAGTAAGCCGTGCCGTTGTTCGTGGATACGATCCGCTCAATCCATCTTCCATCGGCCAGAATCGTCCACACCTCTTTCACTTTGGAGAGCGACGGGGCGTCGCTTCTACGTTCAATCACTATCCGCCGGTTCTCCCCATTCCACACGTTCGTCCACAAGCTGTCACTGGTTAAGTTGCCATCGGCGTCATAGGTGAACGCCTCGGGATTCTTTGCCAGCAACAAATTGCCCGCGATATTGGTCACAATGTCCGCTCCGGTGTAGTTGCTCAGGACGGCCACGTTGGTGATGGTGAACCACAGCGCGCCGGTGTTGTTGTTAAACAACATTTCCCCCCGGAAATAATCCCCCTGGCGCGTCGTCGGCGTGTAGAGCGCAAGATTGTCCTGGCTCCACAGACTGACCGTGGCCGTGTTCGTGGCCGTGCCCAGCACGTTCACAAAACCGGGCACGGTGCGGCTGGTGTATTGGTTCAAGGTGTTAGGCGTGTACGTGGCTTGGCGTCCATCCCGCGTGGTGGTCTGCCGGTTGCCAATGTCGTCAAACGCGTAATCAAACTGCTGCCCGGCGACGGGTGTGGTTGGTGCGTACAAGTTCACGTGCAGATTAGAACCTGCGCCAGTGCAAAATTTCATGGCACGTTCGCTATTATTGGATGGTGTCGCTGAAGCCGAATAACCAGAGGGTCAACGCCCCCAGGAAGAGAACCTCGAAAGGCAGGATCACGAGTGGCGCCAGTATGAAGGCCATGGTGCGGCCAAGTGGTTTCTTCATCGCCAAAGCTCCCGCCACACAAAGTAGGTAGCTCACAAGCAGGTCAAAACCCACGCCGGGCCCGCCTCGCAGAGTCCAGCCCAAGCCAAATTCCATCACCGCGCTCAATCCAGTCACTGCCGGAATCAAGCCAAGCCCAAGCGCGTACAACACACCGGACAGTTTAATTCGCTTTGAAGCCATATTGACAGCCTTTGTGATAAAATTCTTTCCAACCGCACTGGCCGACAACCTGTGCGGCCCGCGTCAAGATAACTTGAGCTTCTGCCGTCCGAGAACGATGTGTGTTCCACCATTTCGGATCGAAATCGTATTTATCGAAGATACAGGCTTCCCATGTGAGGGTCCGGCAGGCACACGAAGTCTTTAACTGAATCGTGACGCTGCCGAGTACCAGTGCCCAAGGTCCGCCAATCGCATCGTTAACAGCTGTCTTTTTATCAAACCAATAGAAATGTGTTCTTTTACAACGTTGAGCTTGTCTATTTAGTTCAGCTTGAAATTTACTCGCAAGCCCAAGAACAGAATCCATCTCTCGATCGGAAAGTTCGATATCAGCTGCGGTGCCAGCCACGAAACGGTTCCATGCTCGAAGCTCTTGAGGTGACGTAAGATAACCACGGATCTTCTCTTCTAGCAAATTGCACGCCGTATTGTGGATGTCCGGCAGCGGATTATTGAGGCCCGGCAACGCCACCGCCAACGCGGTTCCACAGGAGCCAACGCAAAGCCCGACCGGGTCGGAACCGTTGATTGCATCGTTCACAACGCAACCATAGAGATTTTTTCCTCCCACCTCCCCGATAGGGTCTCTATTTAGCCATTTAGCCCGACCCGATGCGGTGCTGTAGCCACAGGCCCGCGAACCGGGCGTGAACATTGAGCGGGAACGGCGTCGCCGTGAGAGGCGACCCGATGCGCGACGGCGCGAGACCCCGACGCGAGTTTTCAGAGGGGAGGTCGTCCACGTCGGCGCGTGTGCGGCGCGCTCGCGGGCCGCTGATCCGCCTTCGCCGAGGCTTCGGCGGACAGGCAGCGGCTCGGCAGCTAAAAGAGGAAAGCAACTTTGAGCGCCTGCAATCACGCCGAAAGATTACTCAATCGGCGTGCCGGGCGGAAGCGGTTTTTCGGGTTCGGCTGGCCTTGCAGACGGATGGCAGCGGGCGTGGACTTCCTGCAACTGGCGGATGGTGACTTCGGTGTAAATCGCGGTGGTCTCCAGCTTCTCGTGTCCGAGCAACTGCTGGATGTAACGGATGTCCGCGCCGCCTTCGAGCATGTGCGTGGCGCAGGTGTGCCGCAGCAAGTGGCAACTCCCTTTCAAGCCCGCCGCCTTCATCCAGTCGGCAGTCATGCGCGAAAGCACGTCGGGGTTGAAGGCGTCGCCGTAGCCGGTGAGGAACAACGCCGGCGTGCGCGTGTCGAGACTGAGACGCGGACGCACTTCCTTGAGATAGCGTTCGAGCCAGGCGACGGCGCGCGCGCCGACGGGCACGACGCGGTCTTTCTTCCCTTTGCCGCGGCGGATGGTGAGCGTGCGCCGCTCGGTGTTCAGGTCGGTGAGTTCGAGGCGGCAAAGTTCGGCGCGGCGCAGGCCGCAACTGTAAAAGAGTTCGAGCATGGCGCGATCGCGCACGCCGAGCGGATCGGCGACGTTGGGCACCTCGCCCAGCACGTTCACAAAGCCCGGCACGGTGCGGCTGGTGTATTGGTTCAACAACTTCATGCGTGATTACTTCTTGGCCATTTCAACTCAAACCAGCGAAACATTCAACCTAAACTTCACAGCGTCCAGGGCTGTGGCACATGCGCGGGTGGCCAACTCACTCCGGCGCGGCCTGAGCGCCGCTAGATTCCTTCTCACCGTTTGTGCGGGACACCGTTTGTTGCCCCTGATCCCGTCGTGATTACGGTCTGGACCTCCCCACCAAGAGTCTTGCCAGGCTCGAAGAACTTCTCCATCGCTTCTTCCTTGGAAAACAAGCCGGCAGATTTGGTGACAGTGATGACGAAGCCACTGCTTGCCGTCCGATACTGATATTGGTTTCCGGATTTCCCCGCAAGAAGCTCGCTCAGGTATTCCTTATCATGTAAGCCCGATACAGTTTGCAGCTCGGAAAGCTTGCCAGGATACACACCCTGTTCCTCTCGGAACGCCTCAACTCCAACCGCAAGTCGATTGATTTCCCCCGGTGTGTATTCCATCCAAGACTTGTGCTTCAAATCGCGGATGACGATGGCGACGATAAAACACAGACCCAGAACTCCAGCAATCGCTAAACCAGCAAAGAATCGCTTCATGGCTGTTGCTCCTTGCCACACTTCTTGAACGATTGAGAAAACGAAAAGTCGAACTCGGCAGAGATAAAAAAGGCCGGTCCATCACTGTCGTGATACCACCGCATGTAGTATTGCTCGTCCTTTGCTAACCCGTTAAGGACGCGTATCCCCCAACTCGAGTTGTATGGATTGTATCCATTCGCTCGAAACGTGTAGGTCTTGCTCATGAGTGCCTTCACGTGAATGTCAGCGCTGCACGTGCAACAACATTTTCCACCCTCAACAACCGGGTTGCCGCATTTCCAGTTTGCAGTCGAACGCAAGCGAAGCTGCCAGTTCCCCATGTTAACAATCCCTGGATTCTCCTCGATAGTGAAAGAATTGTCCGATTGTTTGATTACTGATGTCCCACTTTGATTGCAACTAACCGCTTTCCGAAGATCGGCAATGATGCGGTCCTTGTTGACTCGGCCTTTGGCTGCTTCAATAGCGCTGTCTGACAACTCGTAATTCTCTCCCAGATCACCCGCGAACAAAAAGATGAACATCCGCCACGCCTCGCTATTGAGCGAGTCTTGTGGCGTTGGTTGACTCGGCGGATCGTAATATCTGTATCCGTAATAGAGGAAACCCGTCTCCCAATCACAGAACTTGGTGGAGAAAGTGAACGGATTCACGAATGCCAGTGGGCCGGTCGCTCGCAGCGGTCTGCCAAAGACATCGTACTCGTATTGCGCGGCAACCGCGCCGTTCGTGGCGTTTACCAACGTCGTCACATTATGATTGCCGTCGTAACAGTAAAGGTATGTGCCCGCATTCGTGCCTTGATGCACGGTCATGGAAAGCAATCCACCCACTCCGCCCGCGCCTTGCAGCGTGCCGCTGGCGTCGATACCCCACTGGAAAGAAGCTAGAAGCGAGGAGTTAGAATCCAGGATCGCAATCAGGTTCCACCCATCGTACACGAACTTGTTCGTGCTCTGCGCCACATACGTGCTGCCGTTCCACGTTGAAACGATTTTCTGCGTGCGTCGTGATTTGGAATCATACTGGCAATCCAACTTCACTCGCGAACCAACCGGGGCGGCACTGTTTCTGGTGAAGGAAGTGATTCGGTTCTCGGCATCCCAAGTATAACTCCAGCGTCCGTCGTTGGTGAGATTGCCATCGGCGTCATAACCAAACACCTCCGCCGTCTTGGGCACAAACAGTTTTCCACTGGTATTGGTCACAATATCCGCCCCGGTGTAATTGCTCAGGACAGCGACGTTGGTGATGGTCAACCACAACGCGCCCGTGTTGTTGTTGACCAACATTTCCCCGCGGAAATAATCCCCTTGGCGCGTCGTCGGCGTGTAGAGCGCCAGATTGTCCTGGCTCCACAAACTCACCGTGGCCGTGTTGGTGGCCGTGCCCAGCACGTTCACAAAGCCCGGCACCGTGCGGCTGGTGTATTGGTTCAGGCTGTTCACAGAATAGGAAGCTTGCCGCAGGTCCCGCGTGGTGGTCTGCCGGTTGTCAATGTCGTCGAACGCATAATCAAACTGTCGCTCCGCGACGAGCGTGGTTGGTGCGTACAAGTTCACGTGTAGACAAGAAGCTGCACCAGCGGAAATTCATGGCACGGCTACTGCATTGGTTGGCGCGCACAGTTTACTTTTACTTTTCTTTTTGCTCAGAAAGGTAGTCAGTGACCCACGGCTCACGTTTGACTACCTCGCCAGACTTCAAAACGAGAAAACCAGTTTCCTTGGTTTTACCGTCGCTCCACTCGTATTGGCAAATTGCGCCACCGTTGGAACTCGCTTCCTCTAGGTCTCGACAAAACTTGAGGATTCTTTGTCGGTCTTCAGCCTCGCGCTGTAACATCGTTTTAACGAATTCCTTAACGCCCTGCTCGCCCCCAAAGCGGCGCTCCGTCTCACCCAAAATGTAGCTGGTCGATCCAGCACGCTCGCCCCAAATCGCCTTGTAAGTGTCGAGGGAAACAGGGTTCAAGTAAGTGTATTTTCCAAACTCAGCAGCGTGCTTGCGCTGGAACTCCGTAACAGGGCGGTAGACTTCTGGAACGGAGCAGCAACCAGCAATCAGCAGCAAGCAGGAAACCGATGCGAGGGCGAGTGATCTCATATCGCTACTGGGTCTTTTGTCCATCACAGCAGCCGCAATGAGAATCAAGATTCAGGATGGATGGGCAACCATACGGCCCAACTGTCTTAGCCGGGGAAGATATGGATGCCCCACCCACCTTAACCGTAGCCGAGTAATCCAAGGTCACATGCAACTTCTTGCTTTTGCACCTGGCGTTTATGGTGAGATTCATTTGCGCCTCAGGTGCATAGTCGGCTGCCGTTTCCAAAAGCTTCTGAAGTGCCTTTCGCTTGTTCGGATCGGTAATTTCCTTAAGCGCCTCCTCAATTGCTTTGCCTTTCAGCGACGACAGCACGCAGTCTGCAATGTTTTTGGCCAGTGACGTAGGAGTGTATCCCGGTTCAAAATCGGGCTTGAAAGAAAACCCCTTGCAAAGATCAATATCAAAAGCCTCTGGCTCACCAGGCTTTGGCTTCTCGCCGCGTAGGCGACTGTTCAGCGCACCACAGGCAAACAACTTGTCGAAGTATTTGTCCACCTGCTTCGCACCAATCGAGGTCGCACACCCAACAAAAGTATCCCACAAGAACGCCAACCCCTTGGGATCAATCCGATTGATCGCCGAGTTATGAACGAACCCATACAGGCTCTCGCCTCCAGCTTCCTCGATTGGGTCTCTACTAAGCCACCTCCCCACCCATGCCGTGTAATCGCGATACAGGTATTTGATGTCGTCGCACACGTCATCCGCGTATTGCGTGCTGAAACGAATCGGATTGAGTTTGGCCATTGGACCGGTGACGCGCAGCGACTCGGCGAAGGGACCGTATTCGTAGTGCGCACTCTCGGCACCCGTTGCCGCGTTGATGAGCACCATCACGTTCCCGTTGCCATCGTAGCAGGTGAAATGTGTGGTGTTTGCCATCGCGCCGCATTGGGCGGACGTTCCCGCTTTCACTGCCAGCGCGCCGCCCACTCCACCAGCCCCTTGAATGCTACCGCTCATATCTATGCCTCGCATGAAGCTCACCACCACGCCGTTCGTATGATCCAGCACCGCCAGCAAGACTTGATGGTCCCACACGTAACGGTTGGTCTGTGAGGGATAGTAACTCATCCCGTTGTTCGTGGACACAATGCGCTCAATCCATCTTCCATCGGGCAGAAGCGTCCACGCCTCTTTCACTTTGGCTGCCGACGGCAGCGTGCTCCGGCTCTCAATCGTGATGCGCCGGTTCTCCCCATTCCACACGTTCGTCCACAAGCCGTCACTGGTTAAGTTGCCATCGGCGTCATAGGTGAACGCCTCGGGATTCTTCGCCAGCAACAAATTGCCCGCGATGTTGGTCACAATGTCCGCCCCGGTGTCGTTGCTCAGGACGGCCACGTTGGTGATGGTGAGCCACAGCGCCCCCGTGTTGTTGTTGAACAACATTTCCCCCCGGAAATAATCCCCCTTGCGTGTCGTCGGCGGGTAGAGCGCAAGATTGTCCTGGCTCCACAAGCTTACGGTGGCGGTGTTCGTGGCCGTGCCCAGCACATTCACAAAGCCCGGCACGGTGCGGCTGGTGTATTGGTTTAGGTTGTTGGGTGAATACGTGGCTTGGCGTCCATCCCGCGTGGTGGTCTGCCGGTTGCCAATGTCGTCGAACGCATAATCAAACTGCTGCCCCGCGACGGGTGTGCCGTCGCTCCAATACTTCTTCCCGCTCGTCACCTGCCCCATGCTGTCATAGCCATACACCCAATAGCTGCCGTCCAGGTTCGTCACGCTCGTGCGCTGGCTGGCGGGATTGTATTGGTAATCAAATTGGGACCGGGTGGAACCGGTCCCTCCCAACGACGCAGTGTTCGTGAGGCGGTTCAGATGATCGTAACCGTTGGTCGTGGTCATCACAGTGGTGCCGTTCGTGTCGAAGGTAATTTGCCCCACTAGGGGCGAATGGTCAAGATAATCGTACGTGGCGCGATGCGTGCCGCACGACATGGTTTGAGAAAAACGATTGATCAGCGAACGTTTGGCCGGGCGAAACAATTTGTTTGTCCAGTGGCGGCAGCGAGAATTCTGCGGAATGACAGCTCGGTTCAGTTTAATGAAAAAACCGTGAGGCAAACCGGATTAGTATTCCAGTTCACCCCACGGGTATAATTGCCAGGGAATTCGCGCGCTGGCCGCGTGGCGACGGGTTAATCGTTGACCGTAATCCGCCGGGGTTGTTGTTGCGCTGATTTTGGCAATGTCAGCGTCAGCAATCCCTGCTCGATCCGGGCCGAGATCTTTGAGGTGTCGAGGGTGGGATCCAGCTCAAACACCCGGCGGTAGTCCGCCTCATTGCGCTCGCGAAGTAATTGTTCACCGCTGACTTTTTCCACCTGGCGCCGGCCCAGGAGGGTGATTTCGTTGCCCTCCAGGGTGACTTCCAAACCGTTCTTGTCCACGCCGGGCATCTCCGCCTCCAAGATATAGGCTTGGGTGGTTTCGTAAATGTTCACCGGGGGCATGACATATTCCACGCGCACCGCGCGAGTTTCCGTTCGTAATTCTTTTTCCTGTGTCGTATTCATGATTTTGGATTTTGGTTGGGCCCGGCGGGCAGGCTCGCCCGCCGGGCGGGATTCCGGGTTTAGCCCACTTTCACCTCGATCTGTTTTGGCTTCGCTTCCTCGGTCTTGGGCAGCGTCACGGTCAACACGCCGTCTTTGTACTGCGCGCTGATTTTATCCACCGCCACCGGCGCTGGCAGCAGCACCGTGCGCTGGAAACGGCCGACAAACCGCTCGGCGCGGTGGACTTCGCCGTCAGGCCGCGCTTGCTCCCCGCGTCGCTCGCCTGAAATGGTCAGGCAGCCCTCGTGGAGCGTGAGGTTGATGTCGTCCTTCTTCATTCCGGGCAATTCACATTTCACGGTGAAATGGTCCTTGTCTTCGTTCAGATCCAGTGCCGGCATCCATCCGCCCAGCAGACTGGAAGCGCGGCTGAATTCCGCAAAAGGCGTTTCAAATAAGCGGTCAATTTCGTTTCGGAGATCCGACAGCCGCCCGAACACGGGCCAGCTAGTCAATTCCGGTCGTTGCCATCGTGTTAGCATCATTGTCGTATCCTTTCTCTTTAATATGTTTGTTTCGTTTTTAACAACACAATCAATGGAGCTAGAGGCATACCAAAAATGGTCAAATTTATAACCAATTGATAATCAGATTGTTAAAGATATAACGATTCAGTAAACTCGATAAAAACGCGTCGAATTGACTCTAATATAGAAATTTTCAGGCCTGTTATAGTGACAATATGGCTCTTTATTTGGGCAAATAAGAACTACAGCCGAAAAGAGTTTATCAGTTGGCTATGGATGGGATGGCTCCCAGCAAAAGCTGCGGCAACAGCAGTGGGCGGTGATTCTCGGGGATGCCGCTCCGCCCCCGTGACAGATTGGTTTTGCCGCCGGTTTATCGAGACCGGCACAACGGATTGGGGTTCCGTGGTTTTGCTAACATGCCGACACCGAGAGCAAACAGCTACGGTTTTATTTTACACGCTTTGGGGAATACGGCTCGGCTGGGTCGGGATGAAACGGCAAAAAGAAAAGCCCAAGCAATGGTTGTTGCTTGGGCGAATTGGTTCAAAGGAGGTGACTTAATCAAAAGCGTGCCCGGCGCAGCAGAGCACGTTTTTGACTTTGTGCCGCACCAGTTCTTTCACCGCGATGCGTGCCGGGCCGAGGTATTTTCGCGGATCGAATTCACCCGGCTTCTCGGCGAACACCTTGCGGATGCCGGCAGTCAACGCGATGCGCAGGTCGGTGTCAATGTTCACCTTGGTGCAGCCGGTGCGGCGGGCGACTTCAATGTCCGCTTCCGGCACCCCCCGGGCATCCGGCATTTTACCGCCGTACTTGTTGACCTCATCAACGAGGTATTGCGGCACACTGGACGCGCCGTGCAGCACCAGCGGATAATCACCCAATCCGGCATTCATGAGCGCCTGCTTGATGAGCTTGAGGCGTTCGAGGTCCAAGTGTTGTTCGCCCTTGAATTTGTAGGCGCCGTGGCTGTTGCCGATGGCGACGGCCAGGGAGTCGCAGCCGGATTCCTTGACGAATTTCACAGCTTCATCCGGCACGGTGTAGTGGCCGCTGACCGAATGGGCGCCGCCTTCCTCTCCGTCGTCGAACTGCGCCCCCACGAGGTGGCCCAGCTCGGCTTCCACCACGCAGTTATGTTTGTGCGCGTATTCCACCACCTTCTTGGTGATCTCGACGTTTTTCTCGAAGGGTTCGTGGGAGGCGTCAATCATGACGCTGGTGAATCCCTCGTCAATGCACTGCTTGCACAGTTCAAAGGTGTCGCCGTGGTCCAGGTGGACGGCGATGGGGATGTTGGAAAGGCTGACCGCCGCTTCGATGAGCTTCTTGAGATAGACGGGGTTGGCGTATTGGCGGGCCCCTTTGGAGATTTGAAGGATCAGCGGCGCTTTCTCCTCTTCGCAGGCCTCAACGATGGCCTGGATCAATTCCATGTTGTTTACGTTGAACGCGCCAAGGGCGTATTTGCCTTTGAGCGCTTTGGCGAACAGATCGCGTGTATGTGTCAGTGGCATAAGCTTCCAGTTTCTTGAGTCCAAAATCGCTCCTCAAGGAACGACAGCATCCAGCATAGAGCAAGCGGGCGGGGGAGCAAGGAAACAAAACAACGCGCCCCCTCCGGGGCGGCACCGGAAGGGGCGCGGCAGGACCGGCGCCGGCGCGTCAACGATTGGAGGGATTGACGATTTCGGACATCTTGAAAATGGGCAGGAACATACAAATCACCATGCCGCCGATGACGACGCCCAGGAACACAATCAAAATCGGCTCAATCAACGAGGTTAATCCCGACAATGTCGTTTCGATTTCCTCGTCCAGGAAGTCCGCCACGCGTTCGAGCATGTTATCAATTTTCCCGGTTTGCTCGCCGGCGGTGATCATCCGGACGATCATGGTTGGGAACACGGGATGTTTGCCAATGGCGGTGGAGATGCCCTCGCCCCGTTCGATGTCGCCGGCGGCCGAACGAATGGCCTTTTCCATGACCACGTTGCCGACGGTTTGGGAGACGATTTGCAGAACCTCCAGAATGGGCACCCCGCTGCGGATCAACGACGCCAGCGTGCGCGTAAACCGGGCCAGACAGATTTTGTGGGCGATGACCCCAAAGATCGGCATGCGGATGCGATACCGATCCCAGAATTCCCGGCCGGGTTTGGTTTTGATGAAATAAAACCAGCCGTACACCACCGCGCCGCCGCCGATCAAGAGCAGCAGAATGTAGCGCTGCACGAACTCGCTCAGTTTGATCATGTACAAGGTCGGGCCGGGCAGTTTGGCGCCGAAACCGGAAAAGATGTCCCCGAACACCGGCACCACCTTCACCAGCAAAAAGATGGTGATTAAAATGGCCACGATGGTGACCACGGTGGGATACATCATCGCCGATTTGACCTTCTTGCGGAGGCGCGCGGTGTTTTCCAGATACGTTGCCAGCCGCGCCAGAATTTCCGCCAACAATCCGCCTTTTTCCCCGGCGGCCACCATGCAGACGTACAGGCGGGTGAACACCTTGGGATGCTTTTGCAGCGCCTCGGAGAAGCTGTCGCCACCCTCCACCCGCGTGCAAACGTCCCGGATGACATCGCGCATGACTTTGTTGGTCGTCTGTTCGGCCAGCGCCTGGAGGGACTGCACCATGGCCAATCCCGCGTCAATCATGGTCGCCAATTGCCGCGTAAAGATGACCAGGTCATGCAAGGCCACGCGACCGCCACTGGTCCGTCCCCGCTTGCTGAGGCGTTCTTCGATGGAGATGACCAGCAAATTGCGGTTGAGCAGCGTGGCGATGGCGGCTTGCTCCGTCACGGCCTCCACGGCACTGCGGACTTCCCGGCCGGTCCCGGTTTCTCTGGCAACAAAGGCAAACGATGGCATACGTTCTGTAATGTTTTATCACCACAGCCCGACCGGATGACCCTGTGGCCCGGCGTTGGACCTGATTCCGGCGAACGACTCTGCGGTTGCCTCGGCAAAAAGCAATCTGCGTTCCATATTCTTGTTCAATGGAATCGTTCCTCCCGGTCTGGAATGTTTAATGGCGTAAACGGAGAGTGACCGCCTTCAGGGCGGGCCGTTTTCCAGCTAATCCGGGTTAAATTTGACGGGTATTTTTGGCGCCGATGTTATTGGGCTGCCCAAACTTCGGACACCCTTGCCGCGAAACGGTTCAGTCCCTCTGGCGCGGCACTTTGCTATCAATATCCGCTGGTAACCGGCACTGCTGGCTGTACCTCAACCCGTATTCCGTCCTTTGATCTCCCCGCCAAATCCGGAAAAATCGTTGTTCTCCCCGTTGCTGTGTCAAACCGGCCGGGTCCGCTCCGGCGGCCGCCGGCTTGTGCCGAAACAACTCCCTCCTGTCTTGCCTTGTGCTGGAATCGGCTCCACCTTTGGGACAACCTGACGCATGCAATACGGATTTAATCGCGCATAGCCATGATTCATTCAATGGTATTTACCACGCAGGGTCGCCTGCACAGCCAGAACATTGAAATGTTCTTGATGCCCACGCTGCTGAGCGACACCAACCTGTTTCTCTGGGTGGATTTGGAAGATCCCACGCCCGAGGAAATCCGGTATGTGCTCGAAGAGGTGTTCCATTTCCATCCGCTTTCCATCGAGGACTGTGTCGCGGTGAGCGAATCGCCAAAGGTGGAGGAATATCAACCGCGCGAAGAGGATCGGTTTGCGCCGTATCTGTTCATCGTCATCCACGCGGTGGACTACAGCCGTCGGGACGGGGTGTTTGCGACCACGGAATTGAATTTTTTCCTGGGCAAAAATTTTCTCGTCACGTTCCACCGGGGGCCGATGCGCAGCGTGCAACTCACGGAAGACCGGGCCATCCGGGGCAGCGGCGGCATCGCCCGCGCGCCCGACCGGGTCGCCTACAATCTGCTGGATTCCATCGTGGATCATTACAAACCCGCCCTGGACGAATTATCGCTGGAGATTGCGGAACTCGAACAACAGGCGTTGCAGCATCCCACCAAGGAAGTCCTGACCAAAATTTTACAGACCAAAAAGGAGGTGCTCCATCTGCGACGCATCATCGGGCCGCAACGCGAGGTCATCGCCCGGTTTGCCCACGGCGAATTCAAGCTCATCCGCGCGCATGTCGTGCCCTATTTCCGGGATGTGCATGATGCCTTGTTCCGGATTACGGAAATGGCCCAGGGTTACGCCGATTCGCTCACCGGCATCCTGCAGGTGTATCTCAACATGTCGTCCAATCAGACCGGCGAAGTCATCAAGGTGCTCACGCTGTTTACCATTCTGACCACGCCGATGATGCTGGTGGGCACGTGGTATGGCATGAATTTCGAGCCCATGCCGGAGCTACACTGGACTTTCGGATATGCGTTGGTTACACTGCTCACCGTCCTGGCGACCGCCGGGGCGTTCTACTACTTCAAGCGCAAGCAATGGTTTTAAGACGTGTCATCCCGTTCGCGTCCCGTGAATTGCCGTTCCGCCGCGTGATGGTTGAGGCGGCGGTTTTGCGGCGACGGGGTTGGTTTTGCGGGCGATCCGCCCGGCCTCTCCCCTGATCCCTATGGCCGCCGCTAAATCCAGTTTTCTCGACAAAGTCCTCGGTCGCATTGGGCGGTTGGATGCCGAGGGTCTGCAAACGGTGGTGCAACGTCTCGCGCGCGAACGGCGGTTTCTCGAGATTCTGTTCAACACCATCGAAGACGGCTTGTTGGTCGCCGATGAAACCGGGCGGGTGCTCTATTACAATCAAGCCGTGACGCGGCTCATCGGTTTGCCGCCCGGCGGCGAGGGCCGGCACGTGCGTGAGTGCCTGCCGGAACTGGACTGGGAACGGCTCGCGCATTCCGAACCGGGGGGGCGCCGGGTGGTCCGCCATGAATTTGAGGTGCATTATCCGCGACCACGGTTTCTCCGGCTTTATGCCGCGCCGCTGGATGGCGAAACCACCGATAGCAGCGGCGTGGCGTTGATTCTGCACGACGCCACCGAGGCCCGGCAGCAGACCTTTGACGCCATTGAAAGCGAGCGCATCCAGGCGCTCACCTTGCTGGCGGCCAGTGTGGCCCATGAAATCGGCAATCCGCTCAACGCCCTGCACATTCATCTCCAACTGATGGAGCGGCAGTTGAAAAAACTGCGGGACCTCTCGGCGGTGCCGGAACCGACCCCGACTGCCGTGCGGCGGCGCGGCGCGGCGTCGGCGGCGCCGGATCTGCGTGAAGCCCAGGAGAGCGTGGCTAAGCTGGACGAATATCTCCACGTGGCCAAGGGGGAGATTCATCGCTTGGATTACATCATCACCCAATTTCTCCAAGCCCTGCGGCCCGTGCCGCCGCAGTTGCAGCTCGCATCCTTGAATGATGTGGTCGGGAAAACGCTGGACCTTCTGCGGCCCGAACTCGACAACCGCGAAATCCGGGTGGAATCCCGGCTCGCCCGGCAACTGCCGCCGACCCCGATGGACCCCGTGCAACTGCAACAGGTGTTGGTGAACCTGGTCAAAAACGCCATGCAGGCCATGACCAAGGGCGGGCGGCTCACGTTGCGGACCGGATCGGGCACCGACGGCGCCTGGGTGAGCGTGACCGACACCGGCCGCGGCATTCCGCAGGAACAGATCAACCGCTTATTTGAACCGTGCTATACCACCAAACGGAAAGGATCCGGGCTGGGACTGATGATTGTCTTGCGCATCGTGCGGGCGCACCAAGGCCGCATCGAGGTCGAAAGCCAGCCCGGCCGCGGCAGCACTTTCCGGGTGTGGCTGCCCCTGCACGAGCCCCGGCCGCACTTGTTGGAAGCGCCCGCCCCGGCGCCGCCAGAAGAATGACGAGCCCTGCGGACCCATGGAAAAACCGACGCTATTAATTGTGGATGACGAGAAGCCGACGCGCGAGGGATTGCGCGCCGCGCTTGAGGATCGTTTTGACGTGTACGTGGCCGCCGATGCCGGGGCTGCGCTGGAATTGCTCGAACAGGAAACCTTTGACGTCGTGCTGACGGATTTCCGGCTTCCCCATGAAGACGGCATGAAACTCATCGCCCGCGCCAAGTCGTTAAGCAAGCCGCCGGTCTGCCTGTTGATGACCGCCTACGGCTCGGAGGAACTGGCGGTCGAGGCGATGAAACGCGGCGCGGACGATTACATTGCCAAAGGACGATTGCAAATTGACGAGCTGGAGATGCGCATCACCCGCGCGTTACGGCAACGCAATCTCGAGGCGGAAAACGTGGCGCTCCACCAGCAACTCGATACGAAATTCGGCCTGGAAAATCTCGTCGGCGAATCCCCCGCCATGCGGGAGGTCTTCGACGTGGTGCGGCAGGTCGCCCCCGCGCGCGTCACGGTCCTGTTGCTCGGCGAGAGCGGCACGGGCAAGGAAGTCGTGGCCCGCGCCCTGCATCAACTCAGCCCGCGCGCCCGTCAGCCGATGGTGACGGTGCATTGCGCCGCCCTGGCGCCCACGCTGTTGGAAAGCGAATTGTTCGGGCACGAGAAAGGCGCGTTCACCGGCGCGCACGAACGGCGCATAGGCCGTTTTGAACAGGCGCAGGGGGGAACGCTGTTTCTGGATGAGATCGGTGAGATTGACGCCGCGTTGCAGGTGAAGTTGTTGCGTTTTCTGGGCGAGCGCACCTTCGAACGGGTGGGGTCCAACAAAACCCTCACGGCCGACGTACGCCTGGTCGCGGCCACGAACAAGGATCTCGAAGCCTTGGTCAAAGCGGGGACCTTCCGGGAGGATCTGTTCTTCCGGTTGCGGGTCGTGGAGATTCACCTGCCGCCCTTGCGTGAGCGTCCGGAGGATATTCCCCTGCTCGCCCACCGGTTTCTGCGCGAATTCGCCGTGGAGAACGGCAAGCCGGTGAAAGACTTCACCGTGGACGCGATGGAGACGCTGATCCATCACGCCTGGCCGGGCAACGTGCGCGAGTTGCGCACGGCCATGGAACACGCGGTGGTGTTGTGCCGCGGCGAACGCGTTACCGCGCGCGATCTGCCGCCCTCTGTGCGCGGCGGGACTCCGGCGGGCGGCGACGCGCACAAGCTTTTGACGCGCCCCGATCTCACGGTGAAAGACGCGGAAAAACAATTGCTGATCCGGGCCTTGAAGGAGACGGGCGGAAACCGCACACTCGCGGCGAAAAAAATCGGTATGAGCCGGCGCACGTTGCATCGCAAACTGCACGCGTATCAACTGGAAGGTTATTGAAGTATGCCATTTACGCAGGAAATCATTCACAAGCTCGAACAGGGCGGCGGGATGCGGTATCTCCGGCTTGGCCTGGCCGTGCTGGCGGTCGTCGGGTTCATCGCCGGTTACAATTTGCGCGCCTTCAAAAATTTCTCGACGCAGGAGGCCATGGACGCCGCCCAGGTGGCGCGCAACCTGTCCGAGGGGCGCGGGTATACGACCCATTTTGTCCGCCCCTTGAGCATTTACCTGGTCAAGCGGGTCAATGAAAAGACCGGGCGCGGCGCGGATGGCACGCTGCGGCCGGACTACGCGCAACTCCGCACCATGCATCCCGATCTGGCCAATCCCCCCGTTTATCCGACCGTGTTGGCGGGGTTGATGAAGGTGCTGCCGTTTTCGTATGAGGCCACGGCGAGCAAACGGTTCTGGAGCCAGAACAACCGGTTCTGGCGGTATCAACCCGACTTTCTGATCAGCCTTTTCAATCAGGGCCTTTTCTTTGCCATGATTGTCGTCGTGTTTTTTCTGGCCCGCCGGTTGTTTGACTCCACGGTGGCTTGGTTGTCGGCGGTGGTGCTTTTTGGCACGGAATTGTTCTGGCGGTTTGCGGTGTCCGGCTTGTCCACCATGTTGTTGCTCCTGCTGTTCAGTGGATTGTTGTGGGGGCTTTATCTCATCGAACGGGAGGCCCGCGAACCCCAGTGGAGTCCGGGGCGCGTGTTCGGATTGGCGGCGGGGATTGGTCTGTTGATGGGAGTGGGTTGTCTGACGCGCTACGCGTTCGGCTGGTTGCTGGTGCCGGTGATCATCTATCTGGCGCTCTTCAGCGGGCCGCGCCGGGCGGCCTTGTGTCTGGTGGTATTCTTTTCCTTTGCCGTGGTGGTGACCCCCTGGGTGGTGCGAAACGTGATGCTTAGCGGCCTGCCCTTCGGTTTGGCCACTTTTTCGGTGCTGGAGGGCAGCATTATTTTTCCCGGCAATCAATTGGCCCGATCGCTCACGCCCGGATTTGACCAGATTTATCCGGCGATTTTCTGGCACAAGTTGTTTCAGAACCTGAAGATCATTCTGACCACCGACGGCCCGCGGTTGGCGGGAAGCTGGGTCGCCGCTTTCTTCCTGGTGGGCGTGCTGATGAACTTCCGGAATCCCGCGCTGCAACGCCTCCGGTATTTCGTGTTGTTGTGTCTGCCGGTGTTGACGGTGGTGCAGGCCATGGGCCGCACCTATCTCGCGGACGATGCGGCGGAAATCAACACGGAGAATCTGCTGGTGCTGTTGGCGCCCGTCATCATCGTCTATGGCGTCGGATTTTTCATGGTGTTGTTGGATCAACTCGAATTGCCGCTGCGCTGGTTGCGGTACCTCATCATGGCGGTTTTCGTGGCGCTGGCCTGCGCGCCTCTCTTCCTCGTGTTTCTTCCGCCCCGGCCGCTGGCGGTCGCTTATCCGCCGTATTATCCGCCGGTGATTCAGCAAATCGGCGCCTGGATGGGCGAGGATGAATTGATCATGAGCGATGTGCCCTGGGCTGTGGCATGGTATGGCCGGCGGCAAAGTGTCTGGCTCACCCGTGACACGCAGGCGGATTACTTCGCCATCCATGACACCCAGAAATCCATCCGCGGCCTGTATCTCACCCCGCAAATGATGGACAGCCGCTTTTACAGTGAATGGGTCAAAGCCGGCGAACGGAGTTGGGGAAATTTTGTGATTGATAGTGTGCTCCGGCGCGAGGTGCCGCCGTGGTTCCCGCTGCGGGCGGCTCCAGCCTTTTTCCCGCCGGAACAATTGTTCCTGTCCGACTGGGCGCGCTGGCGGCGCACCCCGCAGGCGGCGCCGGCCGGCACCGCGCCGCCAGCGGCACCGTAAGTCAAACTCCGTCCCACGCCTGAGTCGCCGGCGCTTTTTTCCGGCGCCCAACGCCTGAGTTTTGAATAACTTCCGCCGCGGGGGCGTCGGTAGAAAAATATGGGCGGTTCTTCGTCCATGTGTCACCGGAGAATTTTTATGCGAATCACAACTCATATTTTACTGGGATGGTTGTTGCTGGTGATGCCGGCGGCGGCTTGGAACGGGCTGGGACACCGCACGGTCGCAACGCTGGCTTGGCGGCAGATGAACGACGCCCAGCGACGGGCGGCCACGGAGTTGTTGAAACATCATCCCCATTACAAAGTCATTCTCACGGTCAATGTCCCGGACGGCGTGGATCAGGGCGAGTGGGCTTATCTGACGGCGGCGGTCTGGCCGGACCTGATCAAGCCCGCCAAAGCCGGCCAACCCGCCAAGCCGCATTCCATCACCCGTTACAATGTCTATCCGCACGGGATCAACCTGCCCTTTGTCCATTCCGCGGATGCCGGCCGCGTGTCGCTGGCTGATTTTGTTGTGCCCGAACCGAACGCGGCGACCGGTCTGTCCAATTCCATCGTCACTCTGAAAGACACGACGGCCACGCCCCATGATCGGGCGGTCAGCCTGGCCTGGGTGCTGCACTTGATGGGCGACCTGCATCAACCGCTGCATGCGGCCACGTTGGTCACCCCGAAGCAACCCAAAGGCACCGGCCTCGGCGGCGCCTGCACCGTGCGCAATGAACGCGGTAAACCCATCAATTTGCACACCTATTGGGATCGCCTGCCCGGGACCAATGCCGGCTACGCCGACATCATGGCTCTCGCGGATTCAGTGGCTAACGCACCGGAACTGGCGCCCAGCCGCCTGCCAGAGTACCGTCTCAACCAGACCCCGGCGGCGTGGGCGCGGGAGAGCTTCGATCATGCGGTGCAATTCGCTTATGCCGAGGACCACGTAAAATTCGTGGATACAAAAGCGGTTGAATCCGGCAGCATTCGTCGCTCGGCCATTCCCACGCTCAGTCCGGAGTACGTCCGGGAAGCCCACGAAATCATGCGTCGCCGAATTGCGCTGGCCGGTCAACGACTGGCGGACGTGCTCACGCAGGTTGCCTGGTAAAACCCCGGCGACCCCGCTCCCCAGCTCCGCTCGGTAACGCGGGGAACAAACTACGTTTCACACCTCCACGGCTTGACGTGCGGAGCCTTCCGGGGGTCCGTGGCTGGCTCAAGGAATCGGAATGGCGGTCGCGACGCCGCCCGATTATACTTGGCCCATGGTGGCGCTGAGATTTGATTCACCGAGAGCATCGGCCAACAACGCGGCATTCGAAGTGAAGCGCAGGACGATTCCAACCGTCGTCGGGCTGGCGATCTTGCTGTTGTGGACTACGGCCCCACCCGGGCAGGCGGGGTTGAATGGGCATGGCGTGCGGGGCAGCGTGGAAATTCATGACCCGTCCACGATCATCAAGTGCAAGGATCGATATTATCTCTATGGCACCGGACGGGGCATCCTCTCCAAGTCTTCCGCCGACGGTATTGTGTGGATGGACGGGCCGGCGGTCTTTGCGACTCCCCCGGCGTGGGTGAAGGACGCCGCTCCGGGATTCAACGGTGATTTTTGGGCGCCGGACATTGTTCATCTCAACGGGCGCTACTGTTTGTATTACTCCGTCTCGAGCTGGGGCAGCCAACAATCCGCCATCGGGCTGGCCACCAATCCGACGCTCGACCCGGCGGACCCCGCGTATCAATGGACGGACGAAGGCATCGTCATTCAATCGGAGATCGGCAGTCCCTACAACACGATTGATCCCGCCGTGGCGTTTGATGCGGCGGGAAATCCCTGGCTGGTTTTTGGTTCGTATTGGACCGGAATTTACCTGATCCAACTGGATCCGGTGACCGGGCGGCGCAGCCCAACCCATCCCACCGCGACGCAACTGGCTTACCGCAACGCCATCGAGGCGGCGTGCCTCTTTCGGCGGGGAGCGTATTACTACTTGTTCGTCAACTGGGGCTCCTGTTGCTCGGGGGTCAACAGCACCTACAACATCCGCGTCGGGCGCAGCCTGAACATCACCGGCCCTTACCGGGATCGCAACGGGGTGGATATGCGCAGTGGCGGCGGCACGTTGTTCACCGAGGCCAGCGGCAAATTCACCGGGCCGGGTCATCCGGCGGTCTTTGAGGAAAACGGCCAGCTCTGGATCAGTTACCACTACTACGATGCGGGCGCTTACGCGCCTTGGTATGGCGCCTACGGCGCCGCGTGTTTCGACATTCAACCCCTGCAATTCACCGACGATGACTGGCCGGTGCTCCCGCAGGATTGGTCGGCGCATTATCAATTCGAAGCCGATGCGCGGGATGAAAACGGCCAGTATTACGGCCTGTTGCAGGGCGGGGCGACGATTCAGACAGAAGGGTCCCGCGGACGGGTGCTGAACTTGAACGGCGCAGGGCAATACGTGTGGCTGCCGGCGGGGGTGGCCAATGCCCGAACTTTCTCCGCCGTGGTGAAATGGAACGGCGGTGCGGATTGGCAGCGTATTTTTGATTTCGGCACCGATACCACCGGCTACGTCATGCTCACGCCTGCTTCTGCGGACCGGCGGTTGCGGTGCGACATCCGGGTCGGCGGCACGACCCAAACCCTCGAGTGGTCCCAGCCATTGCCGGTTGGGGTCTGGACGCATGTGGCGCTGGTGTTTGCGGATCCGCACGCAGTGCTTTATGTGAACGGCACCCCGGTGGCGACTAATTTAGCCGTGACCCTCCAGCCATATCAAGTCCGGGCGCAAACGAATCATCTGGGACGCAGTAAGTTTGTGGCCGACGCCGATTTCAACGGGCAGATCAGCAGCTTCCGCGTTTATAGTCGCGCCTTGTCAGCGACGGAAATTGCCGCGCCGGTGCCGACCATCCGGCAACCGACTGTGGGGGCGACCTTCTGGCCGGGAACCGCGCTCGATTTTGCCGGGGCCGCTGTGGACTTCAACGATCTGCCGCTGGCGGCGACGCAAATGACGTGGCGGGTGGAACAGATTTTTGGCGGGACCACGAATCTGGTGTGGGGACCGGCATCTGGCATTCGGGAAGGCCGCTGGATGATTCCCGCCAACGCCCCGACGAACGCGATTTTCCGGGTGTCGTTGGCGGCCACCAACGCGGCGGGACGGGGCACCGTGGTTTCCCGGAGTTTGGTCCTCGGATCCGCCCCCGGCCCTTGGAGCGCGTATTATCCCTTCACCAGCAATGCCAACGATGCGAGCAATCGTTTCCACGGCACGCTGATGAACGGAGCCGCAATTATCAATGATGCGGACCGGGGATCGGTGGTGCGACTGCGCCCGCTCTTGTCGCAGCCATACGTCAATCTCCCCGCCGGCGTCAGCGCGGCCAACACCATTTCCGGCTGGGTGAAATGGAGCGGAGGCAACGCGTGGCAGCGCTTCTTTGATTTCGGCGTGAACACCGGGCGCTGGTTGTTCTTCAGCCCGAAAGACAGCTCGGGCCGGTTTCATTGCGCCATCACCTTGGACAGCGCGCATTATGTTCGCGTTATTCAAGGGCCGACCGCTTTTCCAGTGAATGAATGGGTGCATGTGGCGGTGATGTTCGATGGGCAACAGGGGGTGCTTTACACGAACGGCCAGCCGGCGGCGATCAATCACAGCGTGAATCTTTTGCCGGGTGATCTCGCGGCGACGAAAGCTTATCTCGGGCGCAGTCAATTTACCGTGGACCCCTATTTCAACGGGCGCTTGGACGCCATCCATCTCCACTCCCGCAGCCTGTCGCCCGCGGAAATTTTTGGACCGACCGTGGCCCTCCTGACTCCGGGCGCGGGAACGCGGTATGCCGGCGGCGATGCCCTTGCCTTCAGTGGATACGGCTTGGATTACACAGAAAAAACTTTGGCACCCGCGGGGCTGAGTTGGGAGGTGGAATTGGTTCACGACCACAACGCCTCGCCGGTGTGGGGCCCGCTGCCGGGCGCGACGAACGGGGTCTTTACCGTTCCCACCACCGCGCCGCCAACCATCAACGCGCTCTATCGGGTGCGCTTAACTGGCACGGACGCGCGCGGGTTGCAAAACAGTGTGGTGACCGAAGTGCCGCCACGTCTCACGCAACTGGCCCTGTCCAGTGTGCCGGAGGGATTGACCTTGCAGTTTGAATCCCAGCCGCTGACCACGCCAACAAACTTCGCCACCATCGTCGGCATGCATCGTCTCGTGGAGGTGCCTTCGCCCCAGAGTCTGGCCGGGAGTAATTATCATTTTGTCCAGTGGTCGGATGGCGGAGCCGCGGCGCACACCATCACCATCCCGGCAACCAACCTCGCATTGACCGCGTTCTGCCTTTCACCCGCGCTCCAGGGGGGGCCCGCCGACGATGGGCTGACGTTGAGCTGGCCGGATTGGGCGGCGCATTGGCAGTTGATGACCGCGACCAATCTGGCGCCACCCGTGTCGTGGTGGAATGTCACGAATGTGCCCCATCCCCAAGGGAACCAACAGCGCGTGCAACTGCCGCTGACGCAACCACAACAGTATTTCCGGTTGCAATCGCCCTGAGCGGCGGTGGACATCCTCCGGTTTCGCGGCAATGTGTTTCATCGCGAACCGGACAAAGAATTCATCGAGATGGTCACCGCGGTGTGTTCACCAGCGGACTCTTTTCCTTGACCCGGGCGAGGGGTCGCGCAATTTTGCGCCTGCATTCAACAGAAACATGAAATTGGGTTTTCGTCATATTGTTCCGGGAGGTTTTGCCGCACTGGCCCTCGTTCTTGTCCTGACCACCGGCTGCCAGACCACCCCGCGCGCCGGGGCGCCGCTTGTCCGCCGGGGGGATGAAATCATGGTGGCCGGGCAACTCTTCCACACGGGAACCCGCGTGGTGTTGTGGACGGATCCGGGCGGGTACGATGGCTACCGGGTGGAGCGCCGGTTTGCGCCGTTGGAAAAGGCGGATTGGGACAGCTCGCACGCCGCCGTGAAATACCTCACGACGCCCAATCGCTACGATCGCCGGCGCGCCGATCTGACCGAGGAGGAAATCGAACAGGTCCGCGGGGGCGGCTGGGATTTGCCGCTCCTCCAGCGGGTGGTGGATCAATTCGTTTATCACTACGACGTGTGCGGCACCAGCCGCCAATGTTTCAAGGTCCTGCACGATCTGCGCGGCTTGAGCGTTCATTTCATGCTGGATCTGGATGGCACCATTTATCAGACCGTTGACCTCAAGGAACGGACCTGGCACGCCACCACTTCCAACACCCGCTCGGTGGGCATTGAAATCGCCAACATGGGCGCCTATGGCAATCCCGCCAAGAGTCCCCTGCCCGAATGGTATGTCCGCGATGCCGACGGACGGACGCGCGTGACGATTCCGGAGCGCTTCGGTGATGGCGGTTTGTTGACCAAGAACTTTGTGGGCCGGCCGCGCCTGAATGAGCCGGTGGTCGGGATGGTTCAGGGCCAGCAGTTGACGCAATACGATTTCACCCCGGAACAATACGCCGCGCTCGTCCGCCTCACCGCGACCCTCTGCCGGGTGTTCCCGAAAATCACCTGCGATTATCCGCGGGATGCGGACGGACAATTTATCGCGCGCCGGCTGCCGGACGAGATGTTGGCGAACTACAACGGCTTGTTGGGGCACTTGCACATTCAGTCGAACAAAGTGGACCCCGGCCCCGCATTTGACTGGGATTACATCGTGGCCGAATCCCGGAGGTTGATGGGCACGCGGACGGTGGGTACACCGGGCGGCTCGGTTCGCGGCAACGCCGCCATGCAAGCCCTGTTTCCGGCGCGTTAAGCGGCGTGCGCCGCCCGGCTTTCCAGTCGGGAAAAATCATCCTACATCGCGAGGATCGCGGATCGCGATGCTCCCGCTGTGCTTCATCCCTCCGTGGTTATTTTGAGCGCCGCACCTCGGACCGCACAAGTCCAGGCACACAAACAGTTGCATCGGCGGCGGTTTTTCGTTTTCATCGGAGCGTGAAACTGATTTTTCGTCCCATTGAGCTCCACCTCGCCCACAAATGGCAGATTGCCCGCACCAGCGGCAGCATAACCAGCGAGGTGATGATTGTGGAACTTCAGGATGGCGCCGGGATCACCGGCTTGGGAGAATCCTCCCCCATTCAGCGGTACAACGAAAACATGGAAACGGTGGCCGCCTTCCTCCGCCGCGTGAACGCCGCGAAGCTGTCCTTTGCGGATGTGCCCGGCAGCATGCGGTATGTGGACAGTGTCGCGCCCGGCAACATGGCCGCCAAATGCGCGGTGAACATTGCGCTGGTGGACGGGGCCGCCCGGCTGGCTGGCAAGGCGGTTTACGATTTCCTCGGTCTGGGCTTCCGTGAACGGCACCACGTCACGTCCTTTACCATCGGCATTGATACCCCGGAAATCATCCGGCAGAAGGTGATGGCGGCGAAGGATTATCCCATTCTGAAGATCAAGGTCGGCGTCCCGGGCGACCGCGAAAACATGAAGGCAGTCCGGGAGATTGCGCCCACCAAAACCGTCCGGGTGGACGCCAACGAGGGTTGGAAAACCAAGGAACAGGCGCTAGAAATGATCCAATGGCTCGCGGAGGACAAACACGTTGAATACGTGGAACAACCCATGCCGACCACCACACCGGTCGCCGACATGGTCTGGCTGAAGGAACGTTCGCCCCTGCCCCTCTACGGGGATGAATCCTACCACACCGCCGCCGATGCGCCGCGTTGCGCCGAATGCTTTCACGGCGTGAACATCAAGTTGGTCAAGACTGGTGGCATCAGTGCCGGATTCGGCGCGCTCAGTGCCGCGCGCAAGCTGGGCCTGAAAACCATGATCGGCTGCATGATTGAAACGAGTATTCTCATCAGTGCCGCCGCGCACCTCGCGGAGTTGTGCGATCATCTGGACATTGATGGAAATCTCTTGATCACGGATGATCCCTACGTGGGCGTGACGGCGGAGAAGGGCCTGCTCTCCTTCGCGTCGGCTCCGGAAAAGCTGGGCTTGCGCGTCAGCCGTCGCTGATACGGACGTCCGGTTACCCCCACATCATCCTTTACAAAAAAACGCCGCCCTTCGGGGCGGCGTTGCTGTTTCGAATAGTCTCGAAGATCGCTCAGTTTCCTTCCTTCAACAGGGCGAGCAATTGTTTCATGGCCGGTGACAACACCTTGTTCTTCTTGTAAATGGCGGCCAACGGACGATGCAGACCGCTGTCTTCAATCGGCACCGCGGCAAGGGTTTGACTGACAACTTCCTGGGTGATGGTGGTCTGGGGCACGATGGCCACGCCGGCGTCAATTTCCACGGCGCGTTTGACTGTTTCGATGTTGTCGAACTCCATCACATACCGCACATGTACGCCCTTTTCGCGCAGTGCCTTGTCCAAGGCTTTGCGCGTAGGAATGTCCGGTTCAAACCCGATGAATTTCTGGCCGGCAAGGGCTTTGAGTTTGACGCTCTTTTGTTTGGCGAACGGATGTTCCGGATGGGTGATGACCACCACCGGGTCCTTGCGCAATGGAATGATCTCCAGCTTGCTGTCCTTGGAGGGATACGCCACCAACCCGAGATCCACCACGTTGCTCAACACATCCTCGTACACCTGGTTGGCGCGCTGGTATTCCACGTGAACGTTCACCGTGGGATAACTCTTGAGGAAGCGTTTGATGTACGGCGGCAGGTCGTGCAACCCGATACTGTAAATCGTGGCCACGCGGATGGTGCCCGAGATGATGTCCTTGAGTTCCTGCAGCCGGTTGTGCAGCGATTCGTAAGTGGCGATGATTTGTTTGCTGTAATCATAGAGCGCCTGGCCCTCCCGGGTGAGTCGGAACCGTTTTTTACTGCGCTCGATGAGCAGGGATTTGAACTGCCGTTCCAGCGAGCTGATCTGCTGGCTGACGGCCGATTGAGTGACGCCATTGATCTGAGCGGCTTTGGTAAAGCTCTCGGTTTCCGCCAGATCACAAAAGACTTTGAGACTTTCGATTTGCATGGGCTTATTAAAATCTAATTCTGTGAATCAGTCAACTACCTTAAATGGTCATCCCGAGGAGGGGGAAGCCCCCCTAATGCCAGTTCGATTGGGCCATGAATCTCGTATTTTCAGGGCACGACTGTGAACGCGCTGGGCAGCAATGCCGCCACGGTAAATGCCCGGGGGCGGGTCAACGCCCGGCTGTCCGCCACCCAGACCGTGGCCTCCGGGGCGTATTCCGCGAGCAACTGCCGGCAGGCGCCGCAGGGCATGGCCCCGCCGGGCGCGCGCGCTACCACGGCGAGGGCTGTAAACGCCCGCTTTCCCTCAGTTAGAGCCTTGAATAGCGCCACCCGTTCCGCGCAACACGTCAGGCCGTAACTGGCACTTTCGACGTTTGCGCCCGTCACAATTTCCCCTTGGCGCGTCAGCAGGGCGGCGCCCACTTGAAAATGCGAATACGGTGCGACCGCCTGCTGCCGTGCCCCGGCGGCGGCGGCAATCAACCGGCCCGGGATGTCCCCAGCCCTGGGGCGGCGGGGACGACCGTTTGATCGGGCTTGAGCCTTGGCGGGTTGGGGTTTTCGTTTGCTATTTTTTGCCATACAACCTCGCGAAATTTTTCAATAACGCCACCGCCCGTTGGGCGCCGCGTTCCGCGATTACCAGCACTTCGGCGTGCGACAACGGCTGCGGACTGCGCCCCGCCGCCAGATTAGTAATGCATGACACGCCCGCCACCCGCAGACCGCATTGGCGCGCCACGATGGCTTCCGGCACGGTGCTCATGCCCACAGCATCCGCGCCCCAGCGCGCAAACGCCCGCACCTCCGCCGGTGTTTCGTACGTCGGCCCGCTCACCGCCAGATACACCCCCTCCCGCAACCGTAGCCGGGCCGCGCGGGCCGCGCGGCGGAGCAGATCGCTCAAGCTCGCGTCGTAGGTTTGCGTCAGGTCCACAAACCGCGGCCGCCCGGGCGGCGCCGGACCGCGCAGCGGGTTCACTCCCATGAAGTTGATGTGATCGCGCAACAGCATGAAATCTCCGGGTCGGAACCGCGCGTTGACGCCGCCCGCCGCGTTGGTGAGCAACACATCGGTAACGCCGAATGCCGCCAAGACCCGCATGGCAAAGGTGACCTCGTCCGGTGAATGGCCCTCGTAATAATGCGCCCGCCCGCTGAGAACCAGAACCGGCGTTTCCGCCAGCTGGCCCAGCATCAACTTGCCGGCATGCCCACTGACACTCGGGCGGGGAAAACCGGGAAGGGCCGCGTAAGGAAGGCTCTCGACGTTATCCAACGCCTGAGCCGTCGCGCCAAAACCGCTGCCCAACACCAGACCCAGCACGGGTCGTTGTCGGGTCTTGCGTTTCAGCACTGCCGCGGCAGCCGCCGGGTCCGGCGTGGCGCGGCGCCCTTGGATTCGTTGTTTCATTGTGTGTTCGCTCTGAATGCGTGGCTGCCGGCGCGGCCTCCGGGAAGCCGGTTGCTTGCCCTGCCGGAGACGCGCCCTTAACTTGGCCCCGGACATCTATGGAACTATCGCCTGATGCGCTCCACCGGTATGCCCGGCATCTGAGTCTGCCGGAAATCGGCCTGGCGGGCCAAAAGAAAATACGCGCCGCCCGTGTGCTCTGCCTGGGCGCGGGGGGATTGGGGTCGCCGGTGCTTTTCTATCTGGCCGCAGCCGGAGTGGGGCGGTTGGGCATTGTGGACTTTGACACAGTGGATGTGACCAATCTGCAACGGCAGATTTTGCACGATACCCGGAAGCTGGGATGGGCCAAAACCGCCTCTGCGCGCGACGCCTTGCGGCACGTGAATCCCGACGTTGAAATCGTCACCCACGATACCCGGCTGACCCGCGCCAACGCGCTCACTCTCTTCGCGGATTACGACATCATTGTGGATGGCACCGATAATTTCCCCACGCGGTATCTGGCCAATGACGCCTGCGTATTGTTGGGCAAACCCAACGTGTACGGCAGCATCTTCCGGTTCGAGGGGCAGGCGAGCCTGTTTGCGCCGCATCGGGGAGGACCGTGTTATCGCTGCTTGTATCCCGAACCGCCGCCGTCCGGCGCGGTGCCCAGTTGCGGGGAAGGCGGAGTGCTCGGGGTGTTGCCGGGCGTCATTGGCGCCATCCAAGCCACGGAAGTGTTGAAATTCATCACCGGCGCCGGCGTGTCCCTGCTGGGGCGTCTCTTGGTGTACGATGCGTTGACGCTGCGCTTCCGCGAAATCAAGGTGCGGCGTGATCCCGCCTGCCCGCTCTGCGGCGAGCACCCCACGATTACGTCCTTGATGGATTACGAGCAATGGTGCGGCGTTTCCACCCCGTCATCGTCGTCTCCGCACCCCGACGAAGTCACCGTACGGGACATGCAGCAAGCGTTGGATGATCCGGGGTTGGGCATATGCGTGGTGGACATACGGGAGCCGTGGGAGCGGGCCCGGACACAGATTGCAGGGAGCGTGCCGCTGCCCATGAGTGAACTGGAACAGCGTTGGGAGGAGTTGCGTCCGGAGCAGGCGATCTATCTTTGTTGCCAGGTGGGGGTACGCTCGCTGATGGCTGTGGACTATCTCAAGCGCAAAGGATTTTCCTCCGTGAAAAGTGTCCGTGGTGGCCTGCTCGCCTGGGAAGCCGAGCGCTCTTCCCGTCGCCCGGATTAATTCGGCGGCCTGCTGGTGAATAAAAAACGCCGCCGACCCTTGTGTGCCGGCGGCGATGAATGATGCGTAGGGCCGCGATTATTTCAATCCGACCAGATAACCAAACCGGGCCTTGAACTGCTCGGGGGTCATCGCGACGACCGCCGCCAGCCGGTTGAGCTGGGCGACATCTTCGAAGTCGGATTTTTCCAGCCGGATCATGTAGTGACAGGCGCATTCGTACGCCTCGCCGTCCACGTTGACTGGACGCACCGTGAACCGTCCGGTCTCCGGGTTGAGCATTTTCTCGAATTGCAGCGGCACCATTTTGCCGTCAATGAAGCTGATGATGGCGCCAAATTCGGCGGCGTCCGGCGAGAGGATGAATTTGACCGCACCGTAGCCCAGGTTGCGCGTGTATTCACCATCGAACGGGATGGGATCGGCGCATCGCAACTCGTAGCCGAGGTCCTTGTCAATGAACGTCATCTTGATGCCGAGTTGTTCCAGCCGCGCGGTGAGGATGTCTTTCATCAACCGGCCGAACTCGATTTCGCCAAGGCGCAAATGACCGAAGTCATCGCGGACGACTTTGCCGTATCGGTCCAGCGACCCGCCCGGAACGGCGCTGACCAACCCTTTTTCACCCATGGCCTCGATCAATCCCTCCGCCAGCACGGCCACACCGTAGAGCGTGCCTTCCGCTTTGCGCTTGATGATGGAGCCGATGATCATGTCGCAAACCTCCTCCGCCGTGACCGGACGGCCGCGAAATTCCTCCGGGATGATCGTGATGGCGGCGGCGGCGGCCTTGCCGATGCCCAGCGCCAGATGGCCCGCCGAGCGGCCCATGCTGATGACGATGTACCAACGCGACGTGGTATGCGCGTCTTCGCTCAAGTTGCGGAGGATGAACACGCCGTTGTGCCGGGCGGTCTCGAACCCGAAGGTCGGCGTCGCCCCGGGCAGCGGGAGATCGTTGTCAATCGTCTTGGGCACATGCGCCACACGGATGACTCCTTTGCCCCGGCGGTAAACCTGGCTGGCGGAGAACGCCGTGTCGTCGCCGCCGATGGTGACCAGCGCCGTCACGCCCAGCTTGTGCATCACGTCAATGACATTGTGCATGCTGGTTTCGGACTTTGCCGGGTTGGTGCGCGCGGTGCCGAGGATCGAACCGCCCCGCAGGTGGATGTATTTCACATCGTCAATAGTCAGTTTTGTGTAATGCTGGGTGTCGCCTTGGGCGAGCCATTTGAAGCCGTCCCGGAAGCCAATGACTTCAAAGCCCTGATTCACGCCTTCAATAGTGGCTGCGGCGATGACGCCGTTGATGCCGGGCGCGGGGCCGCCCCCAACCAAGATGCCGAGTTTTCCCCGTTTCATTCCGTTTGCCATAATCCAGTTATTCGTTTGCTTGTTGCTCCACGCGCCGTTTGAGGTTGTTCATTGCCGGAAGCGGCGACGCAGGGCGGGCAGTTTGCCAAAACCCCGGGCCAGGTCAAAACAAGTTTGGCGCTTTTTCCAGGCCCCCCGGCTCGACAAACGCCGGCGGGTGAACCAAGATGGCCGCATGGCACTAACCCCCTCCACCATGCTGCCGCTGGAGACGCCCGCGCCGGATTTCCGGTTGCCGGATCCGGACGGTAAGTTTTTTGCCCGCGACGATTTTAAGGCGGCCCCCGCGCTGCTGGTGATGTTCATCTGCAATCATTGTCCCTATGTGCAACACATCCGCGCCGGGCTGGCGCAACTGGCCCGCGATTACGCGCCGCGCGGGGTGGCCATCGTGGCCATCAACGCCAATGACGTGACCAATTATCCGGAGGACAGCCCCGCCCGGATGCGCGCCGAAGCCCGCGCCGCCGGCTATACGTTCCCGTATCTCTACGACGAATCCCAAGCCGTCGCCCGGGCCTACCGCGCCGCTTGCACGCCCGATTTCTTCCTGTTCGACCAGGCCCGCAAACTGGTTTATCGCGGCCAGTTTGACGACAGCCGCCCCGGCAACGGCCGTCCGGTCACCGGCCAGGATTTGCGGGCGGCCTTGGATGCGGTCCTGGCGGGCAATCCCGTGTCGCGCCAGCAGCAACCCAGCATGGGTTGCAATATCAAATGGAAGCCGGGCAACGCCCCGGATTATTTCTGAACATTTGCCGGTGGCCGGGAGATGTATCTCGGAATTGAAATTGGCGGGACCAAGCTGCAAATCGTCGCGGGGGAAACCGCGATCACCCTTCGCGAACGATGCCGTTTGACGGTTGACCCGGCGGCGGGCGCGGCGGGCATCCGGCGGCAGATCGAACAAGCGCTGCCCGCCCTGCTGGCGCGCCACCCGGTGCGGGCTGTCGGAGTTGGTTTTGGCGGGCCGGTGGACTGGCGGTCGGGCCGGATCGCGCGCTCCCATCAGATTGCCGGTTGGTCCGGTTTTGATCTGACCGGCTGGCTGCAACCGCTTGTCCGTGCGCCGGTTGTTGTGGATAACGACGCAAACCTCGCCGCTCTCGGTGAAGCGACGCACGGCGCGGCCGCCGGTTTCAATCCCACCTTTTACTTCAATCTTGGCAGTGGCGTGGGCGGGGGCTTGGTGGTGGACGGCAATATTTACCACGGGCTTCCGCCTGGCGAAATCGAGTTCGGTCACTTGCGACTCGACCGGGCCGGGACCACGGTGGAATCCCGCTGCTCCGGCTGGGTGGTGGACAAAAAACTTCGCGACCTGACCGCCCGCACTCCCGATAGCCAGCTTGCCCGGCTCGTCGGCAACTCGACCGGCGGCGAAGCGCGACATCTCCCGGCGGCGCTGGCGGCGGGCGATCCCGACGCGCAAAGCATAGTGACGGAGACCGCCGAAGACCTGGCCTTTGCGCTGGGGCACGTCGTTCAATTGCTGCATCCCGCGCTCATCGTGCTGGGCGGCGGGTTGGCGCAGGTTGGCGAACCGTTGCGGGCGGCGATCGCACGCGCCCTGCCGCGCTACATCATGGAAGCCTTTCTCCCGGCTCCGCCGGTTTGTTTGGCGAAATTGGGGGAGGATGCCGTGCCCGCCGGCGCCGTGGAACGGGCGCGTCAGTTGGCGGCGAAGCTCCCCGCCTGAGTTTCCCATTGTCAAACCGGGGCGGACCGTGTGATGGTGCGGCCACGGCAATGAAACAATGGCTAACTAATTATCTGGCGGCGCAGAACGCGGCGCACAATTCCATTCCCTTGGACGCAGTGGCGCGGCTGATTGAGCAACTCCGCCAGGTGCTCCAGGAGGACCGGCAGATTTTTGTGTTCGGCAACGGCGGCAGCGCGGCCAATGCGTCGCACCTGGCCACCGACCTCGGCAAAGGCGCGTCCGACAAAGTGGGCCGGCGCTTTCGCGTGCTTTCGCTCAATGACAACGCCTCTTGGTTGACCGCATTGGGAAACGACTACGCGTATGAGGATGTCTTCGTGGGCCAGTTGCAAAACTACGGCCAACCCGGCGATCTGGCGCTCGGGATCAGCGTCAGCGGCAACTCCCCCAACTGCGTAAAGGCGCTGACGTGGGCGCGGCAGAACGGGTTGAAAACTGCGGCGCTGGTCGGGGCCCAACGCGGGCGCATGGCGGAAATCGCCGAGCAGGTTTTGGTGATCAACGACACCCACTACGGGCGCGTGGAAGATGCGCAAATGAGCATCTGCCACATGCTGTGTTACGCGTTCATGGAGAATCCGCAGTGGGGCCAGTAAATGGTTTCCCGGTATTCCCGGTTTGAGCATTCGTCTTCTCCAGACCGCCGGAGAACAAGTTGGCCCAAGCCGCCGGCCACGGATAACGCCACAGGGAGCTGACCAGAATGCGGCGGACTTCACGCCGGCTGACTTTCACCCGGGAGGAGGCGTCCAGTGGATTGGCCGCCCGCAAACGTTCCAAGGTTTTGACTCCGATCAGGATGGGCCATGCACAGGCGAGCCGCACTCGCACCTGGCTGCGGGGCAGGGCGTTGGTATAACGCCAGCCGGCGGCCAGGTAATCCCGCGCTTGATCCAGCAGCGCGTGATAAACCGGGCGCAACTGGGGTTCGTTTTCCAGGAGCAACAAATCATCCGGTTGCAGACCAGTCTTCGTCAGCCGTTCGGCGGGCAGGTAGCAGCGGCCTTGGCGCAAGTCCGCCGGTAAATCCCGCAGGATATTGACCCGTTGCAGCCCTTTGCCCAAGCGCACGGCGTCTTGGAGCAACTGGGCGTCGTCCAGGTTTGCCTTAGGAAACAAGTGGGCGCGGCAGATCTGGGTCCAAAATTCGCCCACGCAGCCCGCAACCCGATAGGTGTAATCGTCCAGCGCCGCGTCCGTTGGCAAAGCAATGATATTTTGCGCCGATGCCGGGGCGAACCGGCGCAAATCCAACTCCTGACCGCTGGTGATGGTGGCCAAGACGGCCTTTACCAACCGGGCATCTTCGGGGGACAACATTGCCAGCAACGCCAAGCTCTCCTCAACGTGCTCCAGCAACTGCTGCTCGGCGGGCGAACCTTGGTGGCGGCAGAGTTCGCCGAAATCCAAGGGGGCGGTTGTCTCAGCTTGAATCCGCCGTTGCAGATCTCGTAGCGCGGCCAATCGTTGTTCCACCGGGACCAAGCCGGTGTCCGCGATGGTGTCGGTGGTGCGGGCGAGCAGGTAGGCCAGACCCATGGGAAAGCGCACTGCGGCGGGCAGCACGCGCAGGGTCAGATAAAATGAGCGGGAGGTCTGCCGCAACCGGTCCTGCCACCGCGACCATTGGATCGGGGCAAGTCGCGCTCCAGCTTTGGGTGACGCCGCCATGGTCATGGGTGAGCGCCGCAACTCCCAGAGCGGCCGGGTCGGACCGGATTACCCGGGCGCCGTGCTGTCGCAGCCAACGGTTTGGTTGTCGCCCCAAGCCGGGTCGAATGTCCCGGATCGGTTTTGTCCGCCGACGGTTGTATGGCGGTTGCGGCTTTCCGCATACGAGGGTCAGTTGTTCCCGGGCGAAGCCAGCGCGGTGGCTGCCGCCTCTTCGCCCATGGCCCAGAGGATCCCCGCGAGCAAATGCCGGCGGAACCGCGGATCGCGGTAATGCTCCGCCTTGTGCCCCAGCGCGGTGTACCACTGGCGTCCGCCCTCGAAGTATTGATACCACGCCAGCGGGAACAGATCGCCGAAGATCCGGTCGGGGTAGGTATTGCGTTGGGCATCTTTCAACGTCGTCAAATCCGCCGCCAGCAAGACCCGGATGGCGGGATTGATGTGGTCCACGAAATAACATTCATCCTCCCATTCCCAGGTTTCGCCGAGGAACGCCGTGGAGGGATGTTGCCGGTCCAACACCCGGATGGTGAACGGTTGCAGCGGGGGATGCCGCCGGAATTTACCGCCGATCATCGCGTGAAACCACGGCCATTGCCGTTCCGAACCGGTGGCCGAGTGAATGCCCACAAAGCCGCCGCCGCCCCGGATATAACGCTGAAACGCGGCGCGCTGCTCTTCATCGGTGAACCCTTCATTGTTCGTGTTGTTAAAGACGAGGACGCGGAAACGTTTCAAGTTGGCATCGATGAATCCGGCTGGATCCTCCGAGACTTCCACCGTGAATTGTCCCTCCCGGGCCAGTTCCCGCAGCACCGCGGTGCTGGCCGCGATGTTGCTGTGGACATAGCCCGGGCCGTTCCGGGTGTAAATCAACACCGTGCCCCGATTCGTTGCGGCGGCAGCCTCTCCTAAAATGCCGATGGCCAGAACCAGGAAAATGAAGGTTGGTTTCACAGTGCCCATGCGGACCAGCATCGGGCCAACCGCCGGCGGGGAAAAGCCTTTTCTCAGGGTGGCGCAGGCGTTCTCCGCCAGGAAACGCGCGGGCTGGACGGGGACGCGGGTTGAGTTGTGGCGTGGGACTGGCATACTCGCGGCATGGAAATGGGCTTGGTGCTCCTGCTGCTGGCGGCGGCGCTGGTGTTATTCATCAGCGAACGGCTGCCCGCCGAGCTGGTTTCCCTGCTGGTGTTGGCGGCGTTGCTGTTGGTGGCGGTGGCGGGGCCCGCCACGGGTTGGGTCAATCCGGAGCGTTGGATCACACCGGGCGAGGCGTTGTCCGGCTTTGGCAACAGCGCGGTGGTGACGGTGGCCGCCATGTTTGTGTTGAGCGCGGGTCTGGCGCGCACCGGCGCGCTGGCGGGATTGGGCCGGGCATTGGTCCGGTTGGGACGCAACCAAACGGCGCTGTTGGTGGTGATGATGGTGGTGGTTGGGGTGGCTTCGGCCTTTGTCAACAACACCGCCGCCGTCGCCGTGTTTCTGCCGCTCGTGTTGACCGCCTGCCACCGTCGCAAGCTGCCGCCCTCGCGCGTGTTGATTCCGCTGTCTTTTGCCTCCCAGTTCGGCGGGGTTTGCACCTTGATTGGCACCTCCACCAATCTGCTGGTGAGCGCCATTTCCGAGAAGGCCGGCTACGGCGCCTTTGGCATGTTTGAGTTCAGCCAACTGGGCGTGATTCTGTTGGGCGTAGGATTGGTTTATCTCCTGGTGGTGGGGCCCTGGCTGCTGCCGGCCCGGCGCGGCACAGACCTGGCCGAGACATATCGGTTGCGGGAATACATCACGGAAGTGCGCGTGCTGCCCGATTCGCCGCTCATCGGCAAGACGGTTGTGGAAAGCCGGCTGGGCGAACGGCACGACGCCAATGTGCTGGAAATTCTGCGGCAGGACCGCCGCATCTGGTCGCCGCACGACACCCGGTTGCAGGCGGGCGATATTTTGCTGGTGCAAGCCAACGTCCAAAACCTGATGGACCTGCGCGCCCGCACCGGACTCACGATTGAACCGGAATTCCAGTTGAAGGACGCCACGTTGTCGGGCGACGAGATGGCGCTCACGGAAGCCCTGGTGGCACCGCGCTCCACATTGGCGGGCCGCACACTGGCGGAAGCTTATTTTCGATGGCGTTATGAGGCGATTGTGCTGGCCTTGCAACGCCAGGGACGTCTGTTGCGCGGCAAACTGGCCCGGGTGCGGTTGCGGTTTGGAGATGCGTTGTTGTTGCTGTTGCGCCGGCAGGATCTGCCCCGGTTGCGGGCCAGCGATGATCTGGTGGTGCTGGCGGAGGTGGAGGCGCCCTCGCTGCGCAGTGGCCGGGCGCTGCTGGCGTTGGGCATCATTACGCTGGTGGTGCTGGCGGCGGCCTTGGGGGTGGTCCCCATTCTGGTCAGTGCCATTTTGGGGGCGCTGGCCATGGTGTTGACCCGCTGTCTCACGATGGATCAGGCCTTTCAAGCCATTGACTGGCGGGTGATTTTTTTGTTGGCGGGGGTCTTGCCGCTGGGCATGGCCATGGAACGCTCCGGCACGGCCGCCGGGCTGGCGCAAACCGCGCTGGGATTGGTCGGTCATTTTGGTCCCCTGGCGGTGCTGGCGGTGATCTACCTGATGACGGCCCTGCTCACGGAAGTCATGAGCAACAACGCCGCCGCCGTGTTGCTGGCGCCCATCGCCATTTCCGCCGGCACGAGCATGGGCATATCACCCAAACCGTTGTTGATGGCCGTGATGTTTGCCGCTTCGACCAGCTTCGCGACGCCGGTGGGGTATCAAACCAACACGATGGTGTACGGCGCGGGCGGCTACCGGTTTGCGGATTTCACCCGGGTCGGCCTGCCGCTGAACATCCTGTTTTGGATATTGGCAGTTGTGTGGATCCCGAAATTCTGGCATTTCTAGGCGTCGTGAAACACTGCGGCCACAACGAACTCACGCCGGCACCGGCGACGCGCCGGTCCGCCCGTGGCTGGCGATCGCGGTAATCCCTCGCCTTCCCTCCCGGTAATTCAACCCGCTTTTCGCTTTTTCCATGACGACTTGTATCCTCACCACCGGCACTCCCAAACGAATCGGCTTCATCTCCACCCGTTTTCACGGCACCGACGGCGTCACTCTGGAGACGCGCAAATGGGCGCATATTCTGGAGGGGCTCGACCATTCCTGCTTCTGGATGGCCGGGCTGCTGGATGCGCCCGCCGCCGCTTCGCATCCGGTGCCGTTGGCGCATTTCAACCATCCCGAGGTGGCGGCGGTGCAAAGCCGCCTGTTCGATGTCACCACCCGTTCCCGCGAGCTCACCAATCAGATTCAATCCATCAAAGAGCGGCTCAAGGATGAGTTGTACCGGTTTATTGACCGCTTCCAATTGCAGGTGCTCGTGCCGGAAAACATCCTGGCCATCCCCATGCATGTCCCGCTCGGCCTGGCGATGACGGAAGTGATCGCCGAAACCGGCCTGCCGACCATCGCGCATCATCACGATTTCGCGTGGGAACGCGAACGGTTCGTGGTCACCGCGGTGAATGATTATTTGCGGGCGGCGTTCCCGGGGGCGCTCCCGCGCGTGGAGCATGTGGTCATCAATTCCATGGCGCAAAAGGAACTGGCGCGCCGGTGCAGCCTGCCCTCGGCGATCATTCCGAACGTGCTCGACTTTGAAACGCCGCCGCCGGTCTTGGACGATTACAACCGGGATTTCCGCCGCGAGATCGGATTGCGGGAGGATGACTGGTTGATCTTGCAACCGACGCGGGTGGTGCTGCGCAAGGGCATCGAACACGCCATCGAATTGGTCCGCCGCCTCAAGGATCCGCGCGCCAAGATGGTGATTTCCCATCCCGACGGCGACGAGGGCAACGCCTACCTGACCATGCTCAAGGATCGCATTGCCGAGGCGGGGATAGACGTGCGGTTTATCGCCGACCGGGTGGGTGAGAAACGCGGCACCACGGCCGATGGCCGGAAGATTTACACCTTGTTCGATGTCTATCTGCACGCCGACTTGGTCACCTACCCCAGTTATTACGAGGGGTTCGGCAACGCGTTTCTCGAGGCGCTTTATTTTGGCAAGCCCGTGGTGGTGAATACCTACGCCGTCTATGCCCGCGACATTGACCCGCTGGGCTTCAAGACCGTGGCCATGACCCAGTTGGTGACCCGGGAAGTCGTGGAACAGGTGCGGGAACTCCTGCACAATCCGGCGTTGCGAGCGGAATGGGCCAGCACGAATTATGCGCTGGGGCTGCAATACTTCTCCTACGCCGTTGCCCGGCGCAAACTGGCGGCGCGCCTGGCCAACCTCTTTGGTGAAGGGGTGTAAATCCGGCGGCGGGAAAACTCTGCCGGCTTCGCGAAAAAATCACGGTTTTTTCCGGGAAACGCAACACATCGCTTTACTCTTTTTTCCGGCGGCACTAGAGTCGCCGCATGCCTGCGGAATACGATGCATCGGAGTTTGTGGATCACGACCTGACGGCCCCCCCGTCGCCGTATGCCGCCTCGTCCTTATCCGCGGCGCCGCTGCAACGCGCCCCCACGCGGGAGGAAGTGGATTCCCGGGTGGCGGAAGCGCAACAGAAACTCGCGGAACTCAAGCGCGCCCAGGAGGCGTTGGAACGGGAACGCACCTCGCTCGAAGAAACCCGCCGTCGTCAGATTGAATTTCAAACCGGCCGGCAGGAAATGATCCAGCATCTGACGCGCGGTTTGGGACTGCTGGAGGAGGCGGAATTTGCGACCCGTCAGGAGGCAGAACAGATGGCCAAATCCATCACCGAATTCCGCGAGGCGCTGATCAAACTGCAAGCCATTCAGGAGGAGGGCTGGACCCAGGAGAATTTCAACGTGGAATTGACCCGCGCGCTGACCACCATCGAGAACGCCCGCATGGAATGGAATTCCGCGCGGATCAAGTTCCCGGTGCTCACCGGCGCCGGGGCGTCTCCGGCCGCCGTGCCGGCGCCGTCCGCGGCGGGGTCTCTTTTCGAGGGCCGCAGCTTCGGGGAGTTGTGCAAACTGGGGTTGGCGCTGACCTGGCCACTGGCGGCGGTCGCCTTGCTGGCCTTGCTGGCCGTGATTTTCGCCTTGCGGTCGCATTAGCCGCCAGCCTGCCCGGGGAATTGTGTCTGACATCATGGGGTGGTTGAGGAAAAAACCAGATCCGCTGACCGAACGCAGCCGCGCGTTGAACGCGGAAATTTCAGCCTTGGAAGCGGAAATTCGCAAGCTGGACACCCAACTGCAAACCGGTGACGGCACCTCCCGGTTGCGTTCAACGGTGCGTCCTCAATCGCCGGTGATAACCTACAGTCCGTCTCTGGATTCCGCTGCGGCGACCCCGGGGAAATCCGCGCCGGGCCCGGCGGAGCCGATCTTCGAGCCGGTGGATCGTCAGCGGCTCAAACCGCGCACTGAGGCGGACGAAACCCCGGCGCATTACAACGAGTTGGGCGTGCGCAAATACGATCTCCCCGCCTTGATCCGTCGCCTTCGGAATCATTTTCGCGGGCCGTCCACCACGAATCCCAAGCTGGTCAGCTACCTGGCGGCGGGCGGGATTCAGGGATTACGCCCATTGCGATACGAGAAACGCGTAGCTCGCAACCGGTTCATCGCCCTGGTTATCATCTTGTTTCTGGTGCTGTTGGGCATCATCTCGTGTTTGCGGCATCATTAAGTGACGGGAGGGATGCGGTTATGATCCCGAACGCGGCTTCCGCTTTATGAAAACCAAACCTCAATCGCTCCTGACCCTGCCGCTTGACACCGCCGATGGAACATTTATCGCCCACTATTCCCCACGCGGTCTAGCCGCCCTCGAGTTTCCCCCGTCCCGGCGGCCGGAGAATGTAAAAGCGGTGCCCGTCACCATTCGGCGCTGGCATCAAATCACCCAGACCGCCTTGCGGGCAGTCCTGGCCGGGCGGAATCCCGAAGCACTGCCGCCCTTGGATCTTTCCGGCGGGACCGCGTTTCAGCGCCAGGTATGGAATCAATTGCGGAAGCTCCGCTCCGGAGAAACGAGCAGTTACGGTGAACTGGCCCGGCGCATTGGCAAACCGGGCGCAGCCCGGGCGGTGGGCGGCGCGTGCGGGGCCAATCCCGTGCCGGTTCTGGTGCCGTGTCACCGGGTGCTGGCGTCCGATGGCGGGTTGGGCGGTTTTTCCGGCGGACTCAAATGGAAGCGCCTGCTGCTGGCCCGCGAACGTCGTTGACATTGGCGTTGCGTCTTTCCAGCGGCCCGCACCCGCGGATTTTCGGTTTGTTTCAATTCCCGGCTCCGCCTAGCCTGCGGGGCGTATGGCAAACCTGTCTTTCTCACCCATCCTGGTCACGCGCAATACCTGTCGCATCTGCGGATCGCGGGCGTTGACGTCGGTGGTGTCGTTGGGCGACCAATACATCGCCGGTTCATTTTGCGGGCCGGATGGCCAACCTCCCGTCCAACGTCGCATTCCCTTGGACCTCGTCCGTTGCGATCCGGGGCAGGATCAGGATGCCTGCGGCCTGGTGCAATTGCGGCATAGTGTGCCGCCGCACATTCTCTATCGCTCCTATTTCTATCGCTCCGGCATCAACCAAAGCATGCGCGATCATCTCGCCGGCATCACGGAATTTGCCGGGGAAGCCGTCAAACTGCAGGCGGGGGACTTGGTCGTGGATATCGGCTGCAACGATGGCACGCTGCTGAAATCCTATCGCACGCCCGGCCTGCGTCTGCTCGGGATTGACCCCGCCACCAATATTGTCGAACACGCCCGCCGGAGCGGCGTGCCCGTGGTCAACGACTTCTTCTCCGCCGACGCCCTGCGCTCGGTGTATCCCGATGAGAAGGCCAAGGTCATCACGTCCATCGCGATGTTTTACGACCTTGAGAATCCGCACAAGTTCGTGGGCGACATCAAGACCTGTCTGCACGAGCGCGGCGTCTGGATTCTCGAGTTGAGCTACCTGCCGCTCATGCTCAGGATGAACAGTTTCGACACCATCTGCCACGAGCACCTCGAATACTACTCGCTCGCGCCGATGGAACGCCTCTTCGCCGAGCACGACCTCGAAGTCGTGGACGTGACGCTCAACGACATCAACGGCGGCAGCTTCCGCATCGCCGTCGGTCACAAGGCCAAGATCGCCCCCGGCGCCGAGGCCCGCGAGCGCGTGCAAAGCCTGCGCCTCCAGGAGTTCGAGCTTGCCCTCGACACTGACGCACCTTACGCCGTCTTCCGCAAGAACATCGCGCAGATCCGCAAGGACCTGCGCGCCTTCCTGCTCAAGGCAAAAAAGCAGAAGAAACTCGTCCACGGCTACGGCGCTTCCACCAAGGGCAACACTATCCTGCAATACGCCGGCGTGACCCCCGATCTGATGCCCGCCGTGGCGGATCGGAACCCGGTCAAATGGGGCAGCTACACCATCGGGACGAACATCCCGATCATCTCCGAGGCGGACTCACGGAAGCAGAAGCCCGATTACTATGTGGCACTGCCGTGGCACTTCATGACCGAATTCAAGAAGCGCGAAGCCGACTTCCTCAAGCGCGGCGGCAAGTTCGTCTCGCCGATGCCGGAGGTGCATGTGGTGAGCTAGCGTGTTGGCTGGTACCTCGCAGCCCGGAGGGCTGGAAGGTGAATAGCCGTGGGCGTAACCCACGGCGGTGAAGGTTGGAACGGTTTGACCCCTGCGAGGTCGAATGTGGGTGCCCGGCGTTCCGTGGACTTGCGCCCACGGCTATTCCGATTTCGTCCCTTCGGGACGACGGTGTGAGTGCCGCTTTGCGCTCATCCGGCTGTTTGGCGGCGGAGCGGGCTTGACCAACCCAGCGCGGCGGATAGGGTTCTCGTATGCGACAAGTGATTGTCTTTCCGGGCGAGGATGGGTTTTGGGTGGCCGAGCGCCCCAGCCTGCCGGGTTGTGTTTCCGAAGGTGAGGGTTGTTCGATCACGTGAGAATCCCTGACGCAATTAGATCCTGGCCAATTGCCATCCATGTTGGCTCGTGGTTGCTTGGCATGGTCGGCTTCGGTTTGCTCGCCGTTACGAATATAGAAGGTATGGTTTGGATTTGTCTCGTAGCTGGAATGATAGCGTTCCTTTCAGGGGTGGCGGCGCTCCCGGTTGCGTTGATCCGGCTTTTCCAGAATCAGCAAGCGCCGCTTCTCGTTAGATTACAGTATGCGGGTGTCGCTTTGATGGCAGCGATTGTTTTGGGCGTCGGCGTCTCATTTCAGTTGATGACAGCAGGAAGACATTGATTAAGACTAACCATGCTGCGGTGAACGAACGCTCCCCTGCGCAGTTGGACAGTTGGGGAGATTTGGTGCGCGGCAGGAGCCGCCAGCCTTTGCTTCCGACGGTGGTTGTTGAGCTGGCGCGCTGTAATTGAATGAAATGCTGCAACGGCATGACGTATCGCCGGATTGCATTCTGTGAATGCGCGGCGAGGGGATGCGCTTTGGGGCATCCTGGAGCCCAGCCGATTTCAAATTGGTGATACAACCGAGTGCGACGATACACTACTGAATCATGAAACGCGCCGCCATCACCGGAATTGCCGGACAGGACGGGACGTATCTTGCCCGCGGGTTGCTGCGGCGCGGCTACGAAGTCCACGGCCTGCTCCAGTTCCCCTTCGACCGCGAAGAGCCGGTCTTGCGCCGCCGCTATCCCGCCGACGAGTTCCACGCCGTCCGCTGGATGACCGGCTCGCTGGAAGATCCGTTCTCGCTCGTCCGCTTCCTCAAGGCCGCCCGGCCCGACGAAATTTATCACCTCGCCGGCCTGACCGATTCACGCCAGAGTTTCTTGGTCCCGGAGGAAAGCGTGCTTTCGATCACCCTCGGCACGTTGCGCCTGCTTGAAGCCGCGCGCGAGCTGTGTCCGAACGCGCGCCTCTTTCTGGCGTCGTCCGCCGAGGTCTTCGGTGTGCCCGCCGAGACGCCGCAGAGCGAAACCACGTTGAAGCAACCGGCGACGCCCTACGGCATCGCCAAGCTTGCGGCCGACCAGTTCGGGCGGCTGCACCGCGAGAAGTATGGGCAGTTTGTCACGGTGGGCATGCTCTACAACCACGAATCGCCGTTGCGTCCGCCGAATTATCTGAGCCGCCGCCTGAGCCTCGGCGTGGCCGCCATCAAGCGCGGCGAGGCGAAGGAGCTTCAGTTGGGCGACCTCAGCGCCGAGCGCGATTGGAGCGACGCCCGGGACGTCGTCCAAGCCATGTGGCTCTCGCTCCAAGCCGCCCAGCCGGATGATTTTGTCTTCGCCTCCGGCACCCCCAAGCGGGTTGAAGAATTTGTCGCCACCGCGTTTCGCGCCGCCGGCTTGGATTGGCGCGAGTTCGTGCGCACCACCCCGCGCACCGACGCGCAGCAGCAAGTGACGCTCGGCCTGTGCGGCAATCCGCACAAGGCGGAAACCGAACTCGGTTGGAAACGGCAGTGGAGCTTTGACGCGATGGTTGCTGACCTTGTGCAAGCCGAACTGGAAAACCGCTCCGAACTGGAACGCGCGAACCCCGCGGCGACCCCCCTTCCTTTATGAGCCTGCTTCAACGAATTTTTCACCGGCTCGTGCCCTCGGGATTTGCGCGGCAAAGCGTGCGCAAAACGTTCGCCGCGCCGGCCAACCTTGACCGCCAGACGGCGTTGTTGCAGCAGCTTTTTCTGCAACATATGCTCGAGCAACCCCGCTACCGCGATCCCAAGCGGCTGCACCGTTTCGAGCAGCAGGTGTTTTCGCAAAACGGCGAAGACGGCGCGGTGGCCGAGATTTTCCGGCGCATCGGGGTGACCGACCGGCGGTTCGTGGAAATCGGCGTGGGCGATGGTTTGGAAAACCTGACGACCTTTTGGCTGGCGCAAGGCTGGCAAGGCTGGTGGCTGGAGGGCGATGAAAAATCCGTTGCGGCCATCCGTGAACATTTTTGGCAACCGCTGGGCAGCGGCGCGCTGCAACTGCACCAGGCCTTCATCACGGCGGAAAACATCGGCGACCTGTTGGCGCGTCTGCAGGTACCCGGCGAGTTCGATTTGTTATCGCTGGATATTGACCGCAACACCTGGTTCGTCTGGCGGGCACTCCAGGCATATCGCCCGCGGGTGGCGGTCATCGAATACAACGCCTCCTGGCCGGCGGACGTGGATTGGACGGTCGAATACCGCCCGGACCTGGTGCATAACTGCACCGCCTACATGGGCGCGAGCCTCAAGGCGTATGAACGGTTGGGACGCGAACTCGGCTACGCGTTGGTCGGGTGCGATCTGGGGGGCATCAACGCTTACTTCGTGCGGCGCGATCTGTGTGGCGACAAGTTCTGCGAACCGTTTACGGCCGAGAACCATTACGAACCGCCCCGTTATTTTCTATTGCGTCGCGACGGGCATCCGCGCTGTTTCACCGACCTCCCGAAACCCGCCTGAATTTTGAATCGCGCCTCTGGCGGAGCCGGCGAATGGCCGGGTCTATCCGGTGGATCGCAGCACCACGTTCACGGCGAACAACAGGATCATCATCACGCAGAGGGCGAACTTCCCCACCGCGCCCAGCAACAATCCCAGCACCGCGCCTGTGCCGGCTTGGAGGGCTTTTTTGAATTCTTTGCGACCCAGCAACTCCAGCAACACCGCCCCGAGGAACGGTCCCAGAATGATTCCCGGCAGACCAAAAAACAGGCCAATCATCCCGCCGACCACCGCGCCCACCGCCCCGCGCCAAGTCGCGCCGAGTTTCCGAGCGCCCACCACAGTGGCCAGAAAATCCAAACCCAACGACGCCAGCATCAGCAACACCAGCACGATCAGCACGAGGTTGCTGACGCTTTTCTCGCCAAAATAAAGCCGGTGCAGGATCGCCGCCAGCACCACCAACGGTGAGCCCGGTAGGCCGGGCACCACGCTCCCGACCAAGCCAACCAGCATCACCGCCAGCGCCAGGCTCAATCCAAGTATTTCGATCCAGGTCACGTTAACACCTTTCTCAAAGGATGCGTTTCCCCGGCGGCACCAGCCGCCGCACCGGGCAAGTGATTAAAGTTCACTTGAACTTCGATGTCCACAACCCCGGATGATCCGATTGGTGCGCCCGCGCCTGTCGTCCGCAACCGCTTGCCCGTCGGCCCAGATTTCAAGAGTTCAACTGGATGGGTGCCGGTTCGAGGCCGCCGCCGCCGGGGGGCCGATACACTGGCACGAGATAGGTTTCGCGGAAATCCAATCCGGCCAGGTCCAGGTGGATGACCAGTTCCCAAAAAACCGCTTTGGCCTTGGGATGGTGGAAGGAGGTCCCCGCCGCATCCGCCGGGATGTCGAAGTGCAATGTCTCCACTTTTCCCGGCAGGATTTCGCGCGGTTGCTCCAGGTGACCGGTGACACTCCAGAGGTGTTCCCGCACCGGGATGCGGCGCTGCTGTTTGCCGGTACCGTGGGTCTCATACCATTCCGTCACGCAGCGCAGCGTGAACGTGCCCGCGGTCGCGCGCGTCACGCCTCGCGGCACCCGCCAATACAGCGACACCGGTTCGCCCGGACGATAAGGGAACCGGGCAAACTCAATCCGCGACGGTCCGAATTTCAGGATGCGGCTGATTAAGATGCCCATCTGTCCGACTCCGAAAACCAGAATCAAATCGAAGATGCCGGTTATAATTTTTACCGGCCAGGGCCCGTCGTCAAAGAACGCCCACCAATTGAACAGGGAAAGAAACAGCGCCATGAGGATCAACCCACCCACGCTCCGGGTGAGCCGCGACCAGCGGGGCGGCGTGAATCCCTTTTCCTCCCACGGATAATCCGCCCGAGCCGGATCCCGCAGCGCCAATTCGCGGCGCCGGCGATTGGCTTTGATCTGGCCCCAGCCCAGTCCCCAGAGCATTCCGCCGCTCAAAGCGAAAACCGTGCCGAAGACCACCAGGATCCAATGGGAGGCCGGGGTTTGAGATGGCGCGGAGGAGGTTTGGTTGAGACCAATCCAGATCACCCACAGACCCACGGCAATGAAGGGCACACCGAACAGAAAAAATCCCCAAGCGGACGAACCCGCCTCGGTCCCGCGCAACTGAAGCTGCCCCCAAAGCCGTTTGCGCTCGCTGGCGATTTCGTAGCGGTCAAATTGCATTGGCAAGCAGGGTAGAAACCGGTGTCAGCGCGTGCAATTCCCATTCCGGCAGACTTCATCGTTCAAAACGATGTTCATCCCTCCGATTGAAGCGTGCAAATCCGACGCCGGTGAATCAGAATCCAACGAACAATACGGCGCTCAATCCCGATCCGGCGCCGGACTTAGGAAATGTCGGTGCGGGAGTGTGAGGCGTGGTGTGCCGGCGGGCGGTCCGGCTTTTAGGTGGTTGGCGGGAGAGCGTGCGCGGCGGAGGAGCTCGGGCGGCTCAGAAAGGGGCAGAGTCGCCCGTGGGAGAAAACGCCGCGCACGCATATCCCGCGAAACGCGAGCCGCTCAGGCGGCTACGCCCATCGCTTCCAAATCCTCCTCCAACATCTGACGCAGCTTGCCCAAGGCCAGATTTTGCAATTGCCGGATGCGTTCCCGGGTGACACCGAACTTCACGCCGACCTCTTCGAGGGTCTTCTCCGAACCGCCATGCAAACCAAAACGAAACCGGAGAATGCTGGCTTCCCGGTCCGGCAGCCTCTCGACCAGCTCCAACACCTTGGCGGCCGTGGTGCGATGTTCGAGGGCTTCTGCGGGATTCGCCGCCGCCTCATCCGCCACCACGTCGCCCAGCCGGCTGCTGTCCTCATCGCCCAGCGGCGCGTCCAGCGACGCCGGCCGGATGGCTGCGGTGCGCAGCGCCGCCACCCGTCGGGGGGTGGTTTTCAATTCCTGCGCGAGTTCATCCTCGGTGGGTTCGCGTCCCAGCGCTTCCTGCAACCGCAGTTCCGCCAGCCGCAAATGATAGATTTTGTCCGCCACATGAACCGGCAGCCGGATGGTTTTTCCCTGGTTGGCCAGCGCCCGCCGGATGGATTGTTTGATCCACCACGAACTGTAAGTGGACAACTTGCCGCCCTTGGCCGGATCAAAACGTTCGACCGCCTTCATCAACCCGATGTTGCCTTCGTTGATCAAGTCCAGCAGTGGCAACCCCAGCCCCTCGTATTCGCGCGCAATCTTGACCACCAGACGCAGGTTGGCCCGGATCATGTGTTCCCGGGCGGCCTTGTCGCCGCGTTTGATGCGGGCGGCCAGCTTAACTTCCTCCTGCGGCGTGAGCAGCGCCACCTCCCCCACTTCGCGCATGTAAAGCGTGATGGCGGAGGCCGCTTCCCCGGGACCGCGCCGGGATTCCACCAGGTCCTCGGTCGGGCGGGATACGGTCGGCTCCAAGGAAGACCGGAGAGTTTTGCGGCTCATCGTGTCGAGCCAGCCGGAATCGGGAACCCGGCGGACCGGGGTGGCGGTTCGTCCCGTGCGCTTCCGTCGCCCTTTCGTCAACGGATTTATTTTCTTAACCGCCCGCGGTGCTTTGCGCTTCATCACATAACCTTTCTCTGTTTGTTCCTACTGTTCCCCCAAACAGCTTATGAATCACAGTATGATTGCTTAACTCTCCGGTCAGGGTTTGTCCAGCATTTTTTCTAAATTTTTTATGAAGCGTAACTTCTTAGTGGGGCCGCAGTTGCATCCGGGCGGGCGGCGGGCGCGTAATTTGGGGCGTGTCCAAGGAGCGGCGCGGCCGGAACAATAGCCCGCTTTTTCAGCAGTTTGATCTGCTCGACCAAGATTTCCTTGCCCCGTCACCCCGGCGAATGCTTACTGGGCGAAAGACTCGGAAAGAGGCCGCTGCCAATGCCAACCGAATTCGTAAACCTGAGCTGGTGGGCATCGCGCAACAGAAAAGGGGCGCGAACGTCTGGGGAGCGGCGCGTGGTTGGAGTGGGTTCCCATCAGCCGGGTCGGTAATGACAGAGCCTCCGTCGTGATACCCATCTTCCTCCTCGGCCCCGCCGGCAGCGGCAAGACCCACCGCTGCCTCATGGAGATCGCCGGGTTGTTGCGGGGTGCGCCCGACGGGCCGCCGCTGCTTTTCATCGCGCCCCGTCAATCCACCTTTTTGCTGGAGCGCCAGTTGTTGTCCTTGGGTGTTCCCGGGTTCACGCGGCTGGAGATTCTTTCGTTTGACCGCCTGGCCCGACGACTGCTCGAAGCGCTTGGCCAGCCCGTTGGGCGGCTTTTGTCCGAGGAGGGGCGCGTGATGGCCTTGCGCGCCCTGCTGGTGCGACACGAAAATCAACTCCAAGGCTTCAGGCAGGCGGCGCGCGCGGCGGGTTTTGCGGTGCAATTGAGCCAGGTATTGCGCGAGTTGCAGCGCGCGGACGCCCGGGGACAACGACTCCGAAATCTACGCTTGCCGGAAGACGCACCCTTTCTATTGCAAGGCAAGATGGCCGATCTCACGCTGCTGCTGGGCGCCTACCGCACCTGGTTGCGCGATCAGGCGCTGCATGATCCCGATGAGATGCTGTGGCTGGCCACCGAACAACTAGCCCAGGCGCGGCGGGAGGGTCGGGATCGGCCGCGCTTTACCGGGGTGTGGTTGGATGGGTTCGCGGAGATGACTCTGCCAGAAATCCATTTGCTGGCCGAGTTGTTGCCCGATGCCGGGCGCGCCACGCTGGCCTTTTGTCTGAACTCGGAGGCCCTGACGGCGGCCCCGGCGGCGGATTCGCTCTGGCGGTTGAACGCCACGACCGTTCAACGCTGCCAGGAACGTCTGCAAGAATTGGGGTTGACGCCCACCATCATCCGTCTGCCGGAAAACTCCCAGATAGTCCCCCGGTTTCAGCGGTCGCCCACGCTGGCGCATCTCGCGTCAAGCTGGCCGGACCCGCCAGAAATTCCGGACGGTTCGCGGGCCGATCTGAACTTGGTTGAATGTGCCGATCCCGAGGCGGAAGCCTTGCTGGCGGCCCGGTTGATCAACGACCACGTCCGCTCCCGCCACGGCCGCTACCGCGAGGTCAGTGTGATCGTGCGGCGCATGGAGGATTACGCGGCGGTGCTGCACCGGACTTTTCGCCGGCACAACATTCCGTTTTTTACCGACCATCGCGAGCCGATGGCCCACCATCCCGTCGCCGAACTGACCCGTCGCGCTTTGCGACTCACGGCGTTGGGCGGACGGCATGACGATTGGATCGCCGCGCTGAAAACGGGGTTGGTCGTGAAGAGCGCCTCGTTCGTGGATTATCTTGAAAACGTCACCCTCGCCCGGGGTGTGCGCGAAAATGAATGGCAGGAGCTGGCGACGTATCAGAGCAAGACGGGGTTGGCGAACGAAATGATCCAAAAACTGGCCAGACCGGTGGCGGCCTTCCGGGATTTCCAAGAAACCCTCGGTCGCCCATCGGATGGTCCTGCTCTGGCAACAGCGTTGCGCGCGCTGTGGACGGCGTTGCAGGTGCCCGAAGCTTTGGAGAAATGGCAGGAGACTGCGGTGGAAATGGCGCTCCCGCCCCTCTACCGTTCCATGCACCATACCGCGTGGGAACAACTGCAAAGCTGGTGCGACAACCTTGCGCTGGCCTTTTCCGGCACGACCTTTGACGCGGCTGACTGGTTGGCGATTGCCGAGGCGGGATTGTCCAGCCTCACGCTGGGAGTGATCCCGCCGTCATTGGACCAGGTCTTAATTGGAGCGGTGGATCGCGCCCGGCATCCGGAGGTGAAACTCACCATCCTCCTGGGTTTGAATGCCGGGGTGTTCCCCGCGCCTCCCGCGGTGCCGCCCCTGTTGAATCGCGCGGAACGTTTGGTGTTGCAGTCCGAAACAGACCTGGGCTTGGGCTGGGACACGGTGCAGTTGGCCGCGCGGGAAAATTACTACGCCTACATCGCCGGCACGCGCGCCAGCGAACGGTTGTGCGTGAGCTGGTCGCGCCGCGGTCTCGATGGCAAATCGTTGGCGCGTTCGTCCATCGCCGAACAACTGCTGACTTTCGTGGGGCTGCGGGCCGACGCCGAAGCCCCGGCGGGCGAGGTGACCCAATTCGATGCCCGCCTGAAGATGTTCACCGGCCACTTGGCGCCGGAAACCGTCGCCTCCCTTCCCGAGCTGCTGGAATGCCCCCGGTGGGACCGCGTCCTGCCGGAGAATTACCCGGCGCCGCCCGTCATCGGGCTTGCCGGAAGAACCGCCGCGGTCATCCGTGAACAATTGCTCCCGGCCGCTGGCGAAGCGGCGCGCCGGCTCGAGGAGACCGCCCTCGCCCGGTTGTATCCGGAAAAAATCCTCTACTCTTCCGTAAGCGCACTGGAGACATTTGCCCAATGTCCATTTCGCCATTTCGCCGGACAACAGTTGCGTCTGAAAGAGCGGGACGAATTCCAAGCGGATACCGCCACCCTGGGCACTTTGCTGCATGCGATTTTGCATCGGTTCCACACGGTCACCCGGGAAGAACAGCGCCAGTGGAGGGAATGGGTACCAGAGGCGGCGGCCACCCGGATCCGTGAATTGGGAGAGGAGTTGCTGGCCACGCCGGAATTTGCCCGGCAGTCACAGGACCCGTTGGTGCGCTGGGAATCGGAGCAGAAAATCGAGGGGCTGGCGGTGGCGGTGGAGCAAATGATCACCCGGTTCGCAACCTATTCCTTTGACCCGGTGCTTTCCGAATTCCAATTCCGGGACCAACCGGCGGCGGGCGGACCGGCCCCGCCGGCGCCCGCGTGGCCGATTCCGCTCCGCGAAGGGCGCACCCTAAAGCTGCAGGGGAGCCTGGACCGTCTGGACGTTTATCGAACACCGGACGGCGAAATCCTGGTTTCAATCTACGATTACAAAAGCGGCCGATGTGAGCTGAACGAAAAGTGGCTGCAGAACGGCTTGGAACTGCAATTGCTCAGCTACCTCGCGTTTGCTGTGGAGTCGGACGAACTCAAAGCGGCGGTGGTGGGGCTGTTGGCCAACGAGGGCAGTGGCGCACCCATCCTCCAACCGGCCGGGGCCTTCAACATCCCGCTTTCTCCCCAGATTAAAAGCGCCAAACGCAACGCCTCCGATGACGAACACCAGCGCGAGTTCCTGAAAACGCTGGCTTACCACGGACGGGCGGACAAGCAGTGGCGGCCATCCTTTGATTCATCTGCCGCCGCATCCGAGGTCCAGCAATTCAGCGCCAGTCATTTCAAGTCGTCCGACGAGTTTGCCGCATTGCTGCACAACACGCGGGCCTATCTCCGAAAATACGCCGAGGCGATTCTCGGGGGCGACGTTGGGGTGCGGCCCGTTCGGTTTTCGAACCAACGGACCGCTTGTGATTATTGCCCCTTTCGGTCCCTCTGCCGGTTTGAGCCGGTCTTGGGCAGTTACCGCACCCTCGCGTCAACCAAACCGGATGCCAACGCCGGCGCGGCCCCGGTCCAAGCCGCCGCCCCTCCGCCGCCGGAAGGCAAGCCATGAGCCAGCCGACACCTCAGCAACAGGCCGCCATCACCGCCACAGGCGGGGTGCTGCTCAGCGCTGGGGCGGGCACGGGGAAGACCGCCACGCTGATCGCCCGTTGTTTGCGGTTGATCCTGGAGGAGGGGGTCAACGTGGACGAGCTGTTGGTGGTGACATTCACCAACGCGGCGGCGGAGGAAATGAAGCAGCGCCTGCGCGAGGCGTTGCAGGCCCGCCTGGCCGGCCAGCCGGAGGATGCGCGCCTGCGCCAACAGGTGTTGCTGCTCGAGGGGGCGCATATCTCCACCATTCACTCGTTTTGTTTCGAACTGTTGCGCGCCCATTTCGCCGAGTTGCAATTGGATCCCGGGGTGGTGGTGCTGGAGGAATCCATCACCCGTCCCTTGGAGAAAACGATTGCGCGGCAGGTCGTCCTTCGCGCCATAGACCAGCCGGCGGTCCGTCAACTGGCGCAGCTTTACTGCCGGGACAGCGGCGAACAATTGGCGGAACAAATTCGCAAGGTGTACCAGTTCTACGTCAAACAGCCGCAAGCGGAAACCTGTTTGGCGAACGAACGGCAGCGATGGGAACAGACCACCCCTGAGGACTGGCAGACTCAACGGAAGCAGATCATCAAAGCCTGGCTGCTGGAATGGCAGAAACCCGCCGCGTGGCAAATTCCCCAAATCTTGGAAGCCCTGCCCTCCGTCAAGGGATACGGAGGGCAGAGCCCGACCGCCGCCGGCCTTCGCCGGATCGAAGAACAACTTCCCGAGTTTGGCCGGCAATTGGCCGCGCTGTCCGAAGCCAGCTCGTTTGACGAAGCCGCGGCCGTTTTCGACCTCGCCCGGCAACTCAGTGGGAGCGACTTCTGGGTCAGAGGCACCGGCAACAAACGCGGGCTGCTCAAACCGTTCTTCGAAGAAGCGGCGGAACTGGCCACCTGGTTGCCGACAGCGGGGGTTGATCCCCTGCAAGCAGATTGGGAACGGGTCCGCCAGCCCATGCAAACATTGCTGGAGTTGACTCAGGATTTTGCCCGGGAATTTTCCGAGGCCAAACGCGCGCTCGGCGGGGTGGACTTTTCCGATCTCGAGCAACTCGCTTTGCTATTGCTCGAAAAGGAGGCGCCCATCGCGGCCGCTTGGCGACAGCGCTTCAAACACGTGTTGGTGGACGAGTGCCAGGACATCAATGCTGCCCAAGACGCCCTTCTCCAATGCCTGAGCCGCCGCGGCGACCAGACCAATCTCTTCATGGTCGGCGACGTGAAGCAGAGCATTTATCGCTTCCGCCTGGCCGCGCCGGAGTTGTTTCAGAGCTACACGCGTGACTGGCAAAATCAACCGCACCATCGGGTGCTGGCTTTGAATGAAAATTTTCGCAGCCGCGCCGCGCTTTTGGATATTGTCAACGACCTGTTTCATTCCTTGCTGGCCTCCGGTTGGGGCGGGATGAGCTACGGGAAGGCCGACCGATTGCATTTCGGACAGCCGGAAGGAGACCGCTCGCCCTTGGCTCATCACCCGCCGGAAGGGTGCGGGCCGGAGCATGCTTGGGCGGATGCCGATTGCCGCGTGGAACTGCACTTGGTGGAGCCCGCGGCGGCGGGCGGGGAGGAAAAAGAGGGGGCTGATTCGGGCGATGATGACTGGGGTGACCTGCTGGCTCTGGAACAGGAGGCCCGGGTGGTGGCCGGGCGGTTGCGGGAATTGATGGATGGACGCCATCAAGTCTGGGACAAGCGTGAGCGCCGGTTTCGCGAAATGCGGTGGAGTGATGTGGGCCTGCTGTTGCGCGCCGTCCGGGGCCGCGCCGGCGCTTTTCTCCGGGAATTCCGCCGGCAGCACATTCCCCTTGTGGCGGAGCAGGGTGATTTTCTCGACACCTTGGAGGCGCAGGATCTGATTGCCTTGTTGCGGGTGCTCGATAATCCGCGGCAGGATATTCCTCTGTTCGCCCTGCTGCGGTCGCCGCTGGTCGGACTTTCCTTGGATGAAATGGTCGCGGTGCGACAAGCCGGAAGCGGGCCCGATCCTTGGCGCCGGCTGGCTTCGGCTCAGGATAACCCGACGATTGAAAAATTCCTGATCCAACTCGACCGCTGGCGCCGGTTGGCGTTGATCAGTTCGCTCTCCGTCGTCTTGGAAACGGTCCTGGCCGAAACGCGGTATGAGGCCTTTTTGCTCACTTTGGCGGATGGTCCGGAGCGGGTGGCCAATGTGCGGCGCTTCCTTGATCTGGCCCGCCGGTACGATCCTTTGCAACGCCAGGGGTTGCATCGCTTTCTGCGGTTCATCACCGACCAGCAGGAGGCGGAGGAGGCGATCGAACCGCTGCCGCCGCGGCAAACCGACGCCGTGCGACTGCTCTCCATTCACAAGAGCAAAGGGCTGGAATTCCCGATCGTGGTCCTGGCGAATATGGGGGCGAAATTCAATCAGTCCCAACGCGGCGAAAACATTCTGTTTTCCCGGCGGCTGGGGGTCGTGCCGCAGGTTGTGGATCCCGCCGGAAAACTGCGTTACGACAGCCTGGCGCGCTGGTGGGTGAGCCGCGAAGAGAAACGGGAATCCGCGGCTGAGGAATTGCGCCTCTTTTACGTGGCGGTCACGCGGGCCCGCGATACGTTGATCCTCGTGGGCAATTTCCAGCCGGAGAGCAAATCTTGGAAGGAGCACACCGGGTATCCACCCGAGCTCGGGGTCGGCCTGGCCCGCTGCTATGGTGAATGGCTGGGTCTGTGGCTGGCTGACCGTGCCGACTGGGCAAATGGCAAGGGAGAAATCGAATTCCCCAACGCGCGTTTGCGCTGGCGGGTGCATGACGGAGGGGGTGCGCCGCCCGCGCCGGCGGACGAGATGACGCCCGGGACGTTGCCCACGCTGACGGCGGACCAATTGACATCGTTCGCCTGGACCTACCAACACCATTCCGCCACCACGGCGCCCGCCAAAACTTCCGCCTCCGCGCTGCGCCACTTGGGCGGGGACCGGGACGAGGACACCACGGAACTGCCATCCGCATCCGCCCAACGGAGCCGTCCGGTCCCCCGGCGGGACTCCAGAATGACCGCCGCCGAGGTGGGCACCGCGCATCATAAATTCGTGCAATACGTGGACCTGGCACGGGTTGGCACCACGGCGGATTTGGCAGCGGAAGCCGGGCGTTTGCGTACGGCGGGGATTTTGAGCGAGCAAGAAGTGGCCGCGCTGGATCTGACCGCGCTCCACACGTTCTGGCAATCCGAGCTCGGACGGGAGATCGTGGCCCAAGAAGCCGGGAAGCTACGACGCGAACTGCGTTTTACCGCCGCCTTCACGCCCGCCGAACTTTCCGCGTTTGCCCAAGCCTTCCCTGTCATTCCCGATGAAACTGTGGTCGTTCAAGGTGCCGTGGACCTCGCCGTGCTGCATCCGACCGAAATCTGGATCGTGGATCTCAAGACGGATCATATCCGCCCGGAAGAGTTGCGGGCCCGCGCCGACGAACACGCGCCGCAACTGCGTCTCTATGCCGCGGCTTTGAAACGGATTTATGACCGGCCGGTTACCCGCGCCACACTCTATTTTCTCCAGCTTGGTCAGAGCGTGGAAGTGGCAGGATGACGGCGGGTCGCCCGCGTGGAACCGGGAAGGATTCCGGTTGCCGTTGTCGCGGATCAAATCCGTTGCCGCAAGATGGCGCGGGCGGCGGTTTGCACGGCTTCCGCCAATTCACGCGGCTGCCGCACGCGGGCGTCGCCGCCCCAGCTCAACACCCAGCGGGTCACTTCCTCCAAACCCGTCAGCCGCAGCCGTAATTCCACGCCGCCGCCGGGTTGATTGCGCAGTTGCTGCGAGGGATGCCACTTTTTTTCCCGCACGTAATCCGCCGCCCGGGCATTAAACTCGATGATAATGTCAAAGTCCCCCTGGCCCGACCGCACGCCAAAGCTGCCGTGCAGCCGTTGTTCGAGCGAGAAACGCGACGGACGGGAAAAGGTCTGGCCGGTGGGGCGCAGCGACTGAATGCGGGCCGGGACAAACGTGCGCAGATCCCGCCGCAAATGATCGTGCGCGAATAAAAACCACTCGCCGTTGATGTTCGCGAGATGGTAGGGGTCAATCACGCGCGCGCCGACCTGTCGTTGTCCGGGTTTGCGATAGTGAATCTCCAGTTGCTGCCGCCGCGCCACGGCTTTCGCCAGCGCGTCAAAGATCCGCAAATCCAACAGCGGCTCGGCCCGGGTGCGGAAGGAGATTGTTTGATCCACGTCCGCCAAGTTAACGGAGATGGTTTCGGGCAGGCTTTGTTCCATTTTCCGCAACGCGCTGAGGAGAGGTTTTTCGAAGCTCGTGCCCCGATACTGTTGCAGCGCTTTTTCGGCGACGACCAACGCAACCAGTTCCCCCTCGGTCAGTTGTAGTGTGGGAAAGGCTTTCACTGCCTCGGTGTAGTGGTATCCCCAGCGTGTTGCGTCGTAATCCAAGGGCAATTGCAACCGGTCCCGCATGAATTCGAGATCGCGCTGAATGGTCTTGGCGCTGACCTCCAGCTCGCGGGCCAGAGAACTGGCGTTGGGAAACCGGCCTGCTTGGAGGGCGCGGTGAATGGCCAGCATCCGTTCCAGCGGCGGGCGGGAACGTTGGAGCGAATTTTCCGGACGCGAAGCGGACCGGGTGCGCAATGGTTTGCGGGAACGCGGCATTGGGTCAGCGTGAATCGTGGATGATCCAGGCGCCGGTGACGTCATCGCCCCGTCCGGTCGCATGCACCGCGACGACCTGTTGGAAGCCCAGACCGCGGAGCAGCTCCCGCCATTCCTGCGTGAGTTTTTCCAAATCCGCATCGGTGTAGTTCCAGCCCAAAGCAACCACCGCCAACCCCCGTTGAACACCCAACCGATCCAACGCGGGCCCGAGCGTGTCGCGGGTGACGGGGATCAGAAAACCTCCCTCGCGATAATTGGGTTTGATGATGTTCAAATGCTCCCAGCGGTAATGTTTCACCACGACATCCGCTGCAGCCGCATCGTGAAACTTCGTCGCCCCAGCCTGCGGCGGCGTTTCACAGGAAACCAGAAACACCATGGCCAGTAGGGCGGCCATGCCGGTGTATCGGTAGCGGTCAATGTGTTGCATGATCTTCATGGTCTTCCCAGCGTTGTGCCGCCAAGTCTGGCTGGGACGGACGGCCGCTTCAAGCCGACAATGCGCGCCGCTGCCGTGATGTCAAACCACGATTTCCTCCCGTTGCACAGATTTTTGAGGTGACCCCGTTCGATCCGCCGCGCGGCGGTGGAAAATCGGATATTGACATCCAATTATCCCGCGCTACTTTTTTGGAGCAGCCTTCGCCGGGCGGCCGGGGTTCCGGTTCGCGGGCGAACGAATATGTGTATTTAACGTAGTCATAGAAAAAGCTTATGAATACTCCCAACCCCAGTTCCGCCGTCGTGGAGGATCCGTTGCGCGATCCCCGGGTGGTTTTTGATGTGCGGCCCATTCCCGGGCGCGTCAAGCACGCGCAGATTTTCCAGCGCTGGCTGGATCTGCCCGTCAATGAGTTCTTCATCCTGCTCAACGACCACGATCCGGTGCCGTTGCGTTATCAATTCGAGCGCGAGTTCAGCGGCGCGTTTACGTGGGAATATGTGGAGCGCGGCCCGGAGGAGTTCCGCGTAAAAATCACCAAATTGCAGCCGGTGATTGCCCCCCTCACCCTGCCGCGGGGCTGCGGCTCCGGCGGTCACACCGCCGATCCGCACCGGGATCCGCAAGTGGTTTTCGATGTGCGGCCCATTCCCGGCCGGGTCAAGCACGCGCAAATTTTTCAACGCTGGCTGGATTTGCCGGTGGGAAAATTTTTCGTGCTGCTGAATGACCATGACCCGGTGCCGCTGCGTTACCAATTCGAGCACGAATTTAACGGCGCCTTTGCGTGGGAATACTTGGAACAAGGGCCGGAGGAGTACCGGGTGAAAATCACGAAACTCAAAGCTGTCCATGCCCCGGGCGAACTGCCGGGCGGTTGCGGATGCGATTCCCCGACTGAAACTGTGGCGGCTGACGTGCGGGAAATTGATGTGCGCGGCTTGGAACCGCCGGAGCCGCTGGTGCGGGTGTTGGACGCGTTGGAGTCGCTGCCGGCCGGGGTCAAATTGCAGGCCCGGACCGATCGGGAACCGTGCCACTTGTTCGGGGAAGCCAAGGAACGGGGCTTCAGTTCGGACTGCACCCAGCAGCCGGACGGGAGTTGGCTCACCGTGCTCGCGCGTGTCTGAACCGGCTTCCATTCGTCCGCCCCAGGCCCCCGCGTCCCGCCCCGCCTCCCGGCAAAGCTGGCTGGCGGCGCAAGGCCGGTTGCCGCTGGCGTTTATGGGCTTGGCCCTGATCTGGCTCGCGATTGGGACCGGGCTGCTGGTGGTCCATCCCGGGCTCCTGACCATGCCGCATGCCGCACCGCCGGTGATTGCTTTGACGCATAGTTGGATGCTGGGCTTCTTCGTCACCGTGGCTTGCGGAGCGGTGTATCAACTGGTCCCGGTGGCGTTGACCACGACGCTTTGGAACGAAAACTTGGGCTGGTGGCATTTCGGCATGCATGCGGTGGGGGTGCCGGGGATGATTTATTTTTTCCAAGGTTACCAGTTAAAAGAGGTGGGTCTGTTTGGTAGTGCGGTGGCTTTGGGAATCCTATGCTTCACCTTAAATACTTGGATAACGGTCGGTCGCTCGACGCGGCGCGATGCGGTGGCTTGGTCCATCATCCTGGCCGCCGGCTGGTTGTTATTCGCGGTTCTGGCCGGATTGTTTCTGGTGTGCAACCGGCTGTGGACCTGGGTGCCCGTGCCTCCGCTGGCTTTGCTCCGGGCGCACGCGCATCTGGGGTTGATCGGCTTTTTTCTCGCCCTCTTGCAGGGCGTTGCCTTTCAACTGATCCCGATGTTTACCATGGGTGAAGTGCGAGATTGGGGAGCCGCCAAAGCGGGGCTTTGGTTTGCCCAACTGGGTCTGGTCGCGTTGGTGCCCGCCTTGATCTGGCAATGGACGATGTTGACTTATCTCGGCGCAGTGGCGGTGACGATCGGCATGGTTTTCTCCGGGTATGGATTGAAACAATCCCTGGCCACGCGCAAAAAACGAAAGCTGGACCCGGGCATCACCGTTTTCCTGCGCGGCGGCATCGGACTCGCCGCCGCTGCTCTCGCGGGGGTGGCGCTGACTTTACCCGATTCGACGCGCAGCACCGCCGTCGGTGGGTTTAATCCGATCATTTACGCTCTCTGCGGGATTCTGGGCGGGTTGCTGCCCTGCATTGCCGGGATGATGTGCAAAGTGGTGCCGTTTCTGACGTGGATGCGGGTGTATGGTCCGCTTGTCGGACGGCGGCCAACTCCGCCGGCACATTCGTTGACCCAACCGCACTTGGAGCGCTGGGGCTTGGGGCTGCAACAATTATCCGTCCTCCCTCTGTTGGCGGGTGCCTGGCTGCTCAACGATTTTTGGTTGCGCTTGGGCACCTCGCTCCTGGCGGTGGGGGTCATCTTGTTTTTAATGGATATGGCGGGCGTCTTGAAACACCTTTGGTTTCCCGCCGCCGCGCCGGCGCCGACGCCCGCGTTGAAACCGAAGCTAACCTGATTGCAAGCAGCATGAATGTGACACCGGAAACCGCCGTCGTCTGGGACGCGCTCAAAACCATTCCCGATCCCGAGTTCGGCCTGAACATCGTGGATATGGGCTTGATCTATAGTGTGGAAAACCATGACGGCAACATCGCCGTCACCATGACGCTCACCACGGAAAACTGTCCCTCGGGTGAATGGATTTACGAAGGGGTCAAGACCGCGCTGAACCAATTGCCGGAAGCAAAAAACGTGGAAGTGACCATGACCTTCGATCCGCATTGGACGCCGGAAATGTTGAGCGAGGATGGCAAACGCCAGTTGGGCATGTGAAAGGTCCCGGCTTGCATTGGATCTGTGCGGCCAGTGAAATGGCGATCGGCATGACCGAAGAAAAATTCCGGCAATTTCAATGGGTGGTTTTCCGATTTGGAAAGCCTAACGGAATGTTCGCGCCGCCAATCCAAGCCGGCTCTGACCCGACCGCCGCCCCCCGGTAACCGATGGTGTTCTCCCAGACCCGCCTCGTGGCGGGGCACTGAGTTCAGGACTGTTTGTGGATCATAAAACGCTGGCAACCATCGGCCTGGTAATCGGCATCTTCCTGGAAGCCTTGGAGGGGACGGTGGTCGCGACGGCCATGCCGGCGATCGTCAAAGACTTGGGCAGTCCGCACCTGTATGCCCTGCCTTTTTCCATTTATTTGCTGACCCAGACGGTTTCCTGTCCCTTGTGGGGACGCATCAGCGATTTGCTCAGCCGCAAGCGCCTCTATTTGACCGGAATCGTTTTGTTCCTGATCGGCTCGGGGTTGAGTGGCGCGGCGCACAACATGCCCTGGCTGATTGCCATGCGCATCGTTCAAGGCTTGGGCGCGGGATGTGTGTTGACCCTGACCTTCACCTTGATCGGCGACATGTACGCGCTGCGGCAACGCGCCAAGGTGCAAGGATACATCAGTGGCATTTGGGGAATCGCGGGATTGCTCGGCCCGCTGGCCGGTGGATTGATTGTGGATCATGTTTCCTGGCGCTGGGTGTTTTATCTGAATCTGCCGTTTGGCTTGGTGGCTTGGGCGCTGTGCGGTCTGTTTTTGAAGGAGCGAACGACCGCGCCAAAGACTTTTCATCTCGATTATCCCGGCACGGGGTTATTGATCGTGGGCGCAGGGCTGCTGGTCTGGGGTTTGGATCAAAAAATAATTTGGATGATCCTTGCCGGTCTGCTGGCCATCGGCTTGGCGCTGCCTTTTGAATGGCGGCATCCCGCGCCGCTCCTGCCGATCCAAAGTCTGCGGCATGTGATCGCCCGCAACTCCCTGCTCAATAATTTGCTGGCAGGCGCGGCTTATTTTGGTGCGGTGGCTTACATCCCATTGTTTGTGCAAACGGTTGCTGGCGCCCGGGCCACCACCGCCGGCATCGTGTTGACACCGATGGTGGTGGGCTGGACGGTGGCCAGTATCATCGGCGGGCGCCTCTTGGGTTGGACTGGCTTGGGCGCGATCAATAAAACGGGATTTCTTTTGTTGTCCCTCGGGTTTGCCGGCTTCATCGGGTTAATCCACACGGGCCTTCATGCGCTGGCGGTGGCGGGATTTGTCGCCGGCTTTGGCATGGGCTTCGGCATGCTCACCACGTTGCTGTTGGTGCAGGACAACGCCCCCAAAAACGAGTTGGGCGCGGCGACGGCGGCCGCCATGTATGCCCGCACCATTGGCGGCGCGTTGGGGGTGTCGCTGCTCTCGCTGGTCATCATTCCAACGGACAAGACCAGTGTTCCGCAACTGATTCGGGAGTTTCAACAGGGCTTCACGATCAGCTTTCTGCTGGCCTTGGCGGCGTGGGGGGTCAGCGTGCTGAAAATCCGGGTGCCGTCCCGGAAATCATCGGCGCCCGCGCCCCATCCGTTGCCCGCCACGGACCATCAACTCCTTCCCGCCAATTCCAGTCAGCCCAACGGATAGGCAAGTCACGTAAGCCCTCCGGCTTCTTCGTCGCATCTCCACCGGTCAATTCAGGTGAAGAGACAAAAGCGTTGCCAGCGAGGTTCGCGCGCGGCAGGTTCATGGCGGCCCGAAACCCCGGCATGAATTATGACGCCTCGATCACTGTCAGCCATCGTAATAGGAACAGTGTCCCGTGGTTTTTGCTGGCCGTGTCGGTTGGCTGGCTGTCTGTCGCCGCGCTGCTCCCAATTGGCCAAATGCCCTTCGTCCTGACTAGAGATGATCGCTTGAAGTAACCTGTTTTTCACGCGCCACCGATCCCATGAACGAACCTCACGCTTCCGCCATCGCCGCCACTACACCCGCGCTTTCCCGCCGGACCTTTCTGGGTACAACCACCCTGGCATTAACCGCGCTGGCCACTGCCGCCACCGATACTGCGCCCAAGCCGCCGCCCTTCCTCACCCGCGGCATCGTGTTGTATCCGTTTGATCTCACGCTGGCCGACTGGCCCGCTCGCGCACAACGCGCCGGGTTGACGACGATCGCGCTCCATGCCGCGCGGCGGCTGGATGTGCTCCTGGATTTTATCCGTTCGGATGCGGGCCAAAAATTCCTCGCCGACTGCGCCCGGCGGGGCGTGGCGGTGGAATATGAACTCCACGCCATGGGCGATTTGCTTTCGCGCGAATACTTCGCCCAGGAACCTGCCATGTTTCGGCAAAACCCGGACGGTCGGCGGGTGGCAGACGCCAACTGTTGCCCGTCATCCTCCGAGGCGTTGGACATCATTGCGCGCAAAGCGGTGGAGTTCGCGCGGGTCCTCAAACCCACGACACATCGTTATTTCTACTGGCCGGATGACGGGCGCGATTGGTGCCACTGCGCGCGGTGTCGCGGCTTCAGCGCCAGCGAACAGGCGTTGCTGGTGGGGAATCATATTTTGCGGGCGCTCCGGCAGGCCGACCCGCGGGCGCGGTTAAGTCATCTGGCCTACGGGCCCACCATCGAGCCACCCCGACAGGTGCGGCCTGAACCCGGCACGTTTCTGGAGTTCGCGCCAATTCGCCGGAGTCACGAGCAGTCCTATGCCGGACAGAGCGATCCGGATCAACCGGACCGGATTGAGCTGCTCGACGCCAATCTCGCCGTATTCGGAGCCGCGGAGGCGCAAGTGCTGGAATACTGGCTGGATGTCTCGCGTTTCTCGGATTGGAAACGTCCGGCCCAGAAACTGCCGTGGCGACCGGAGGTGTGTCGGGCGGATGTGGCGGCGTATCGCCGGCGCGGTATCCGGCACATCACCAGCTTTGCGTGTTTCATTGACGCGGATTACGTGCGACGGCATGGCGAACTGAATTTCCTTGATGAATACGGCCGCATCCTGCAGGGCGGATGACGTTCGCTTCATCCGCGTCTGTCAACTCGGGCGGGTTTTGGTGTCGTGGAAACTGCGGTGCAGCGCCAGGGCGAAGGCCAGGAGAGTGGCCAGCCCGGCGAGGCCGGCGACCGGAAACAGCGGTTCGCTCCAACTGCCGGGCACCCGGCTGTCGGCCGTTTGCAGGGCCGGCAGAATCCGTAGGAATGCGGTTAGGTTGCCGGAGAATACCGTGCACCATAAAAGGCCCCGTCCGTGCGGCTGATGGCCCGCAAAACCCGGCAACATTTTCCAACCCACCGAAACGATCAACAACGTCATGAACCCCACGCCGATGGCGTGGCGGGACAGGTTGGATTCGGTCAGTTGCACCGGGATTGGCAGGCCGGCTGCCGGCAGCGCTTGGAGGAGAAGAAAGATTGCCGCCACGCTCGCCCAAATGTAGGCGGTGACCACGCCTACTGCCGCTGGATCACGCCGGATACGGTTCGCCGTGGTAGTGCGGGAGGTTGGTTTGCGCGAATGAAAAATCCGCACGGAAAATGTTCCGCACAACAATCCGGCTGCCTGAAAAACAGCGGCCCACCCCGCCAACGAGGCGGAGAGTCGGGTCTCCAGCAATGACAGAATAATGCCGATCGCCAATAACCCGGCCGCGACGAACAGTCCGCGGGAGTTCGCCAGTCGGGTCCGGAAAGTGAGCGGAAAAAGCCGCGCGGACATGGCCAGGGAAACGGCGGGAACAAAGCCGCATAACATCAGATCGGCGGCCATTCCGGAAGGCGCGGTCGGCAGCAGGGCCAAGCTTTGTTTTGTCATCAGGTTTTGCATCACTCCGCCGCACCAGGCCAACTGCGCCAGACCCAGCGCGCTGCCCGCCACCGCCAGCAACGGTAGGATTTGCCGGAAGCCTTCGTTCTCTTTCAGCGGACGGCCCGTGCGGAAGGTGATCGCCAGTAAAATCAAGAGGCTGATGACGCTGACGGTTTGCAATGTCACCCCTCCAGCCACGGCCATGTTCAGCCAATCGATCAAGGAGTTGGACACCGGGACGTCGAGTGTGGCGAGCAGAAGCTGTCCCGCAATGCGTCCTCCCAGTCCAAGGGTCAGCCCCCAAAACAAGAGGCCGGCCCATGCCGGACGGAATAATTTTACCCCGCGCAGCCGCGGTAAGAAATGAAGGCCCACGCCCAAGATCATCGCGCCGCCCCATCCCATCAGCAGGGCAACCGAGTGGGTTTGGATGGCGGTCAGATACCACAATCCCCGGGGCACCCCGAGCGCCCACGCGCCGGTCATCCAAACCGCCAAACCAAGACCAGGCCCGAGCGCGCACACCAGCGCCAGACGAACGAACTGCAGCCAGAGCCGGGTGGGATTCATGAGGCAAACGGGGGAGTTCCCAGTTGTTCTCCAGCGTTACTGCCGACGCCCGTCCGCCAGGAACTCATGCCGCGCAGTTTTCACCAGTAAACGCTATGTCTGCGCTGGCGAAGCCGGGCGGGTAGGCTTCAACTTGATCCCGAGGGGGACGGATGCGGAATCGGTGTTGAGCAGGTCCGCCAGTTTGGATTGGGCAAACGTGGCTTCCATTTGTTCCGCCACCTCGTTCATCCCGCAATGGAGGGGGCACAGATTTTTTCCGTGCGCCTTCAAGCCCAGCGGACAGGTATGGATGCGCTCCAGCGGATCCACCGCGTTGATCACCTCCAGCACCGTGACCCGGGCCGGGTCACTGGCGAATTGAAACCCGCCGCCCAACCCCCGCTGGCTGCGCACCAAACCCGCCTTGGCCAGCAGTTGTAAAACTTTTGAAATGTAACCGGGCGGGGTGCGCGTGCCGCGCGCGATTTGGCGCGCGGTCTGGGAGCGCGCCGGTTCCTGGATCAACCAGATGACCGCGCGCAACGCGTATTCCGAGGTGCGGGAAATCAATTGCATGCCGCAAATGATACCTTGCCCTCCAAATTTTCAAGCTCCTTGTCCGCCGGTTCGGAAATCAACTGCCGTTGGCGCCATAACGCGCCGCCGTTGGAGGAGAGCTTGTCACCGAGAGATCGGAGCCGACCTGCGGCCGTCCAAGGCAAAAGCACAGCCGTTGGTCTTTACCGAGGGGGCCGGCGGGCCGGGTTTGTGAGAGAGGTGCCTGCCCAGAGACGCCGAAAGACAACCAGAAAAATCCGCGCCACGAACGCGCGTCCACCAGTGCGATCTTTGATTTAAGTCAAGGTGGCACGCGGTTGGTGGTAAAATAGGATATTGACATCCAATTATACCCCGCTAACGTGACGCCGGAAGATTCATTCCCGACCGGCGGCTGTTTTTAGGACGACCCGGTGGGGAAAATAAACGGGTAACACGCACTGAATAAAGATGATCTCTCAGGCGATTTCGCAAAGGGCAGCGCGACCGGAAACGCGGCGCATTCCGCGGGAGCCATCCGGCGCCGAACTGTTCTCGGGAGCGTTGCCGAAGGCGATGCCGGCGGTGGTTTCCCCGGCCGCTCCGGATTTCACGCTCTTCCTCCCCGTTAATTTCAGTGCCCCTTTGTATTTTGGCACTCCGGTCAGCGTGGGGAGTGGCAACCGGGAAATTGAACAACAGGAACTTACATGATACAGCGCATGGTGGATTGGATACTGGCGGTCGTGGCCAGCGTGGTTGGCTTCGCCTTGTCTTGGCCTTTCTGGCGGGATTTTGAATACTTCGCGGAATCGCGCGACTGGTGGTGGATTTATTTTACCCTCGGCTTTCTGCTCGCGGTTTATGTTTTCTATATTTTCATCGCCTGCACGCGCACGCTGTTTCTGCATGACCGGCTGATCAAGACGGGAGAAATTCAACCCGGTCCCGCCTTTGAGGAGCCGGAAGACGAGGGAGGGGCTTCATGAGTTGTCCAGGCGGCATTTGTCTCGAACCGGGAAGGCGGCGTCGCGCCCTGATTTTGCTGGGGCTGATGATGCTGGTGTTCATCGTGCTCTCGGGTTTTTCCTTCATCAAATCGCGGGGGCAAGTCACGCCTAACACGGTGACTTTTGCCGCCCACCACGCCACGGACGGCAAGCGGGTATTTCAGGCTTATGGTTGCATGGGTTGTCACACCATCGTGGGGAACGGCGCTTACTTTGCGCCTGATCTGACCAAGGAATACCAGAACGTTGGTCCGGCTTGGCTGGCAGCGTTTCTGCCCTCGGCAGGTTCCTGGCCGACCGAGGTCGCGGTTCTGACGCAGTTGCAGAATAAGGACATCGCCGAGGCGGCCGGGGTGGACAACATTGAGGACTATTACCAGAAGTATCCGGGCGCCAAGACGCGGGTCGAACGCCGGGGCGGCCAGAATACGTTCATGCCCAACCTGCGTTTCCGCGCGAACGAAGTGGGACAGTTGATTGCCTTTTTGAAATACACCTCGGCCATGAACACCGAGGGTTGGCCGCCGGCCGTGAAGACTGGACCGTTGCCGGCCCGTTTGGAACGGCTTTACGGCCGCTCCGTCGCCCCCGGGACCACTGCAGCGCCGGCCCCGGCTTCGACGGGTCAGCCGACCGCAGCGGCCGAGAGCCCGGCGGAACGGGGCGCCCAGCATGTGCAGACCTTTGGCTGCACGGCCTGTCATTCACCCGAGGACAAGAAAATCATCGGTCCACCTTGGCGCGGCATTTACGGCTCGCAGGAAAAACTTGCTGATGGCACGACCGTGACCGTGGATGACGCCTATATCATCGAATCCATCCTGAAACCGACCGCCAAAACCGTGGACGGCTATCCCGAAGGCACCATGCCGACGTATGAAGGTCTGCTCAACGATGAGCAGATTCAGGAAATCATCGCCTACATCAAAACGCTTTAGACACCGTGAGCAAACCCAAATATCAAACGCAACGTCTCAGCCTGCGCTTCTTCATGCTCATGCTGGTCCTGTTCATCCTCCAAGTGGGACTGGGCATGGTGCTGGCCTTGCAGCATAGCGATCCCACCCTGCTGGCCGGCACGCTTAACTTCAACACGGTGCGCTCCATGCATCTCAACCTCGGGATTTTGTGGATTCTCTCCGGGTTCATCGGGGCCATCCTATTCGTGGGCCCTCTGCTTTCCCGCCGTGAATTGGCGGCCCCGTGGTTGATCAAATTTTTATTTTGCGCACTGATCGTCGCCACGGGATGGAACATGTTCACCCAAGTTTTTGCCATGCAAGGCATCGCCGGCTGGTGGGCGGGACAGCCGTGGTTGCAGGAAGGGCTCGAATACATCGAAGGCGGCCGGATTTTCGACACAATTGTTTTAATCGGGTTCGCAATTCTTTGCTATGTGGTGCTGCGCACCTTTCCGCCGCTGCGAGAGTGGAACGAGATTCATTGGGGCTTGGGCATTGGCGTGGTGGCGTTGATGGTGGTCTGGGTGTTCGGCCTGTTTTACGTGCCGCGCTTGGATTTGCAGGAATACTTCCGCTGGTTCGTGGTTCACTATTGGGTGGAAGGCGTATGGGAGGTTATTCACATCAGCTTGATTGGCATCCTGATCGTGCTGTTGTTCAAGGTCAGCGTCAAAGAGGTAGGCTACGCTGTTTTCTGGGGGGTGGTGCTGGTCTGGCTGTCTGGATTGATCGGGAACGCGCACCATTATTTCTGGGTGGGCACGCCGGAATTCTGGCAGTTCTGGGGATCGCTGTTCAGCGCGTTGGAGCCGCTGCCGTTGGTCTTCTGTTTTTGGCACATCTACCTGGATGCGCACACCAACCAAAAACCGCTGGAAAACGCGCCGGCCTTCTACTTTATCCTCGGCTCCGTGGTGTTGGAGCAGGTGGGCGCCGGGATTCTCGGTTTCACCATGACCTTCTCCCTGACCAACGTCTGGTCGCACGGCACTTGGGTGACGCCGGCTCATGGTCACTTGGCGTTATTTGGCACTTTCGGGATGCTGGTGATCGGGGCGGCTTATTATGCCATCCCGGTCTTGCGGACCGGCAAGGCGGGGCACTTCGATCAACGCCTTGGAAAATTGGCCTTCTGGCTGGTGTTCATCGGCGTCCTCGGCTTGGCGCTGGCCTTTGCTTTGGGCGGCACCGTGCAGGTTTACATCTATCGCACCCTCGGGCTGGATTGGTTCGGCGGCGACATTATTCCGTCTTTGAGTATTTACAAAATCCTGGTGGCCGTCTTTGGCTTTGTGCTGACCATCGGCGCGGGACTGATTGTGTATGACTTGAGCACTTTGGGCCGGCAACCAAGCAGCGTCGCGGCCCCGGCGTTTCCGCCGGCCGGGTTCAAACCGCACGCGGTAACGGGATGGAGTCGCCCGCTCTCTGGTTTCGAGGCCGGCATTTGGCTGACGGCCATGTGGGTGTTTGGGTTTCTGATTACCTTCAACCTCCTCAGCTTCAACCTGGACGTGGTGCGGATGCAGGGGAATCCGACGCTGCCCTACCTTCTAGCTGGGATCGGCTATCCCGGATTGTTCCTGACAACATTGTTATTTGTCTGGCGTTTCCTGGCCTCCATGGAAGCCCGGGTAACTGCGGCCGCCGCCTCTATGGCGGCTGGCGGGCCGCCGGCGGTTGGTTTGACCCAAGCCCTGTCGCCGGCGTCCTGACGATTGCCGGCTCTCTTGAGTTGGCGTGGGTGTGGTGTGGATTCGTCCCGCTCGCCCGATCGCTTTCGTTGCCCGCGAAGTGCGGCGAGCCTGCGCCTCTGGTCTCGTCGGCTTTTATGTCAGATTCACATTGACAGACGCAGACCCTTATTCTTAAAAACAAGGTCGTAACTCGAATAACTTACATTTGCCCTTATGAAAAACATCCCCCGCCCCCTCCGTCCTTCCCTGACTGGCAGCCTGGCCTTGGCCGTCGTGTTGGGGCTGGTCACGGCGCCCACCGTGTTTGCTGCGACCTCGCCGTATGTTACCCAAGAGATTAACGTGCCGTTGGCCCAGGCGACGGATGACTCGGTCAATGGCGTTTTGCCGTTTTTCTGGAGTCACGAAGTGATCGAAGGTCAGATTGAAAGTCTGACGGATGCCGTCTCCGCCAGTTCCCCGACGGCGAGTGTGATTGTGGGGCCGGAGAACACTTGGGTGGGGATTGCGTGGGATTTTGGCGATCCACCAGCCGGTCATGTCTGGCGCCTGGATCGCTTTGATGCGTGGATTGCAGGGGGCGACAACCTGCGCAAGGGTTACCGTGCGGATCTCTCGGTCTCGCTCTCGGGATTCATTGATGATTTCTGGATCATCCCCAATTCGATGCACTGGGCGGATTTGAAGCAAAATGACCAGTTCAATCACATCCGCTATGATTTTCCCGATAAATTTATTCTGGGCAATAAACCGGATAATGACCGGTATCCGGTCATGGGTTTCCGTTTCCTGCGGCTTAACAGTCGGGGCGCGCAGGTGGATGGCAAAGATTGGCAAACCCGTTTTGTCGAAATAGACATCTGGGTCACTGCGGTACCGCTTCCGGAGGAGGGACCCGTAATCCACCGGCTCACCTGGAACCCGACGAACCAGATGCTGGGCTTCTCTTGGGACGCGATTCTTGGTCGCTATTACGAAGTGCAATCCAACACCGATCCCAGCAATCCCAACTGGACGCCGCTGGAGACGATCTACTGCCAAGTCCCACGCCTGTCGTACTCGAATCTCATAACCGAACCTCAAGGCTTTTATCGGGTAATGAAGCAGCCGTGGTGACGGCGAACGCGGGTACGGGCCCGTTGCCGCATTACCTGAATTCCGGCGGCCCGGTGGCAGTGGGCGGATGCGGGAGAAGGCAAATGGTTTCCCGTCCTGAAAACCGTCCATGTGCTCTTTATCGCGGTGGGTAAAAACTGTGGCGGGATCCCGGCCGCCGGGCCATACTCCATCCCCGCATGAAGCGCAAAATACTGGTCATTCTTTCCAACCGCTGGAACCGGATGCAACCGCCCCGGTTCTTGGAACTGGTTTGCGATGCCCAAGGCAACATTTTCCAGCAGCGGGCGTTGCGTCGTCCGCCGCGCCTCCCGCAATACGATGAAGTTTGGGAAAACGACGAGGCGCGAACCGACTTCGATTCCTGTCACAACTTCCGTCGTCACTACGGGCATCCGCTGGCCAAACGGGCGACCCCCACCCGCTCGCGCCGACGCTCCTGATTGCGCCAGTGACGGACCGCCGCGCGGGCTTTGAGTCAGGGGCGCGCGGCACAGTCCCTTTGCGCAGTGGGAGATGAACCGGAAGCCCGGCTTGGCGGCGTAAGATCCGTTCCCGACTTTCGCGATCCCCTCCCGCGGCGTTAATTCGCCCGGGCCAGTTGTTCCGCGCCCCAGCGCAGGAGGCGTTCGGTGGTTTCCCAGTTGATACAGGGATCGGTGATGGAAACGCCGTACTGGAGTTCGTTGACCGGTCGAGGGAACGGCTGGTTGCCTTCGTGGAGATTGCTTTCGACCATCATGCCGATCAAAGACCGCGTGCCGCCCACGCGCTGCTCGATCACGCTGCGCCAGACATCCTCCTGCCGCGCGGGCACCTTGCCGGAATTGGCGTGGCTGCAATCCACCATCAACGCGCACGGCAACCCGGCCTGGGTCAGTTGTTGTTCGGCGTGGTGGATGCTGGCCGCATCGTAATTTGTCGTGCCGCGTCCCCCGCGCAACACGAGATGACCGGCGGGGTTGCCGGTGGTGCGCACGATGCTGGTGAAACCGAATTCGTCCACCCCCAGAAAATTATGGGAATGCCGCGCCGCGCCCATGGCGTCAATCGCCACCTGCAGACTGCCGTCGGTGGTATTTTTGAAACCGACGGGCATGGAGAGGCCGCTGGCCATCTCGCGGTGTGTCTGGGATTCCGTGGTGCGCGCGCCGATGGCGGACCAGGAGATCAGATCGGCAATGTATTGCGGCACAATGGGGTCGAGAAATTCGGTGCCGGCGGGCAACCCCAGGCCGTTGATATCCAAAAGTAGTTGCCGCGCCAGCCGCAGCCCTTCTTCAATCTCATAACTGCCATCCAGCCGCGGATCATTGATCAATCCCTTCCAGCCAATCGTCGTGCGTGGTTTCTCGAAATAAACGCGCATGATGATTTCCATCTGGTCCGCCAGTTCCGCGCGCACCCGCGCCAGCCGCGCGGCGTAGTCCAGTGCGCCCCGGGGATCGTGGATGGAACAGGGACCGACGACCACCAGCAGCCGCGGGTCCTGCCGTTCGAGAATGCGCACGACCGCCTGGCGGGTGGCGACCACCAAACGCGCGGCGGTTTCCGGCGACGGCAGCGCGCCGCAGATGGCTTTGGGCGGCCGCAACGGCTCCAAAGCGCGCACGTGCAAGTTTTGCGTCTGAATCATGGAGTAATTATCGGCGATAATGGGCGCGGGTCAAAGGCGGATTCTTCGGGCGCCCCCGCAAACCCGCTCGACAAACCGCCCCGGACCCGTAGGTTGACCTGCATTCGCAATATGAACGATCCACGTTACACCAAATTGGCCCGCCTGTTGGTCCAGTATTCCCTCCGCGTCAAACCGGGCGACCATGTGTTGCTCGACATGATTGACGTGCCAGACGCCATGACCGTGGCGCTGATGCGCGCGGTGCGGGCGGCCCGGGCCACGCCGGTGGTCGAAGTCCGGCATTCGCGCGTCACCCGGGAAATCCTGCGCGGGACCAACCCCCGCCATGCCGGACTGCTCCGCGACCTCGAACTCGCGCGGATGAAAAAAATGCAGGGATACATCGCCATCCGCGGCGCGGACAACATGAATGAGAACGCCGACGTATCCAGCGATTGCCTGGCGTTGTACGCCCGGATCACCCGGCCGGTCCTCAACTGGCGCGTAAACAAAACCCGTTGGTGCGTTCTGCGCTGGCCCACGCCGAGCCTGGCCCAGGCGGCCAACATGAGCACCGAGGCGTTTGAGGATTTCTACTTCGACGTCTGCACGATGGATTACCGCAAAATGGCCCGGGCAATGATTCCGCTGCATCGGCGCATGCAAAACGCGGACCGCGTGCACATCAAATCGCCCGGCACCGATCTCTCCTTCAGCATCAAAGGCATTGGCGCGAAAATGTGCGAGGGCCTGCTCAACATTCCCGATGGCGAAGTGTTTTCCTGCCCGGTCAAAAACTCGGTGAACGGCGTCATCCAGTTCAATACGCCCACGATTTACGCCGGAACGAAGTTTGAAAACGTGCGGCTGGAATTCCGGGAGGGCCGGATCATCCAAGCCACGAGCAGCAACACCAAGAAATTGAACGCCATCCTGGACACCGACGCCGGGGCGCGATACGTCGGCGAGTTCGCGCTGGGATTCAATCCCCATATTCTGAATCCGATGTGCGACATTTTGTTCGATGAGAAGATCGCCGGCTCGCTGCATTTCACCCCGGGCCAGGCCTACGAGATTTGCGGCAACGGCAACCGCAGCGCCATTCATTGGGATATGGTGCTCATTCAGCGCCGGGATTGGGGCGGCGGGGAAATCTGGTTCGACGGCGAACTCATTCGCAAGGACGGCCTCTTCCTGCCCAAAGACCTGCAGCCGCTGAATCCGGATCGGTTGAAGTAAGTTCCAAGCACCGGCGCTCCCGCCTTTCACACCACCGCGGGAGCGCCATCGAATCTGGCGGATCAACCAGCCGGAAACCCGGCCGTTGGATGGTTCGTTCCGCGTCGGTTCCGCAGGCGTCGCGACCGGCAAACCAGTTGACAGTCCACACATTCACGCGTTTAGTGTGCGCATGGTTCATCATGGTTATTGGGGCGGGGCTCGGTGGATTTCTCTCTTTAGTCGTCTGGGGCACCTCCCATTCGCCGCTGGCTTGAGCAAACCGAAGTTTCCGGGTTCACCCGCGCGGAACGATCAATACTACGCCCGGATGTGGCGCTGCCTGAGCGCGCTGGCCGGGGTGTGGTTCGTTGGTTCGTCAGCTGCGGCGGAAGTCTTGAGCATCGCGCACCGGGGCAACTCGCTGTATGCCCCGGAGAACACCGTGGCCGCTTTCACCGCCGCGTGGGGCAAGTCGGACTTGGTGGAATCCGACGTGCATGTGACCCACGACGGGCACTTGGTGATCATGCACGACGCCACCGTGAACCGGACGACGGATGGGACCGGCGCCATTTCCGCCCTGACCCTGGCGCAAATCAAGGCGCTGGACGCGGGGTTCTGGTTCAGCCCTGATTTCATCGGGGAACGCGTGCCCACCTTCGAGGAAATGGTGTCCAGCATTCTGCCCCATGCCACGCCGCTCATTGAACACAAGGCGGGCAGCGCGGCGGCTTATGTCGCGGAGTTGCGGCGGTTGAATGTGGTGAGCAATGTGGTCGTGCAATCGTTCAACTGGTCGTTTCTAGCCGGCGTGCGCGCGCTCGAACCGGGCATTCGGTTGTGCGCCCTCGGCAGTGGCACGCTGACGTCCGCCCATCTGACCGATATCATCAACACCGGCGCGGACACCGTCGCGTGGGCCAAGGGCAATGTCTCCCCTGCGGAGGTGGCCCTGGTGCATGACCGGGGGTTGAAACTCTTTGTCTGGACGGTGGACAGCGGCGTGGAGATCGGGAATTTCATTGAGATGGGCGTGGACGGAATCATCTCCAACGATCCGGCCCGCGTGCGGCAGGTGCAACAGGGCGTGAACACCAACCTGCTGACCGATCTCAATCGTGAACTGGTGGCGTATTGGAATCTGGACGACGGCTTGGCGAATCCTTTTGCCACCCATGTGCGGGACGCCGTTGGCACCAACCACGGCACGTTGATTCGCACGGACGCCGCCTCGCATTGGTTTCCTTCCGAGGTGGCGAAGCTGGGCGGCTGCGTGAAGGTGGAAGGCACCAACGCCTACATCAACCTGCCGCCCACCGAGGCGTTGGACATCAACACCAACGAACTGACCCTTTCCCTCTGGCTCTGGCTGCCGCAATTGCCGAGCGAACTGACGACCAGCTTCGGCGCCATCCTGGATTCCGCGGCCGATTGCTATGTGCTGTATCTGGACCGCGGCAATCGCGAATTGCGGTTCAAGGTCACGGACGTGGCCGGACACGCCGCCCGCCCGGGCATCGCCGAGGTGCTGCTGCCCACCCAAGAGTGGGTGCATGTGGCCGCGACATATTCCGGGAACGCCGAACCGGGTGCGGGCGAAGCCATCATCTACCTCAATGGCCGGCCGCGCGATTCGCACACCGGCCGGGACGGCAGCGCGCCTCCTTCGGGATTGACCGGCAATGTCAAGCCCGGCCAGCTCGCTTCGCTCGGACGCGAGGGCCCGACCGGCGGGAATTATTTCACCGGCTTTGTGGATGACGTGGCGCTCTGGCGGCGGGCGCTCACGCCAGGTGATGTGGCGCGCATTTACGCGGGCGGACAGGCCGGACGGAGTCTGGGTGAATTGCTGCAGGAGCCGGTTCCCCAAGTGCGGCTGACCGCCATCGAGCTCGTCGCCGCCGGCACCCAGGTGGCCATTCGTTTCCAGAACAGCGGCCCGTGGACGACGTTCCGGCTGGAGCGCGCCGCGCATTGCCAGGGACCTTTCACGCCCGTGACGGACTTGACGCCTGTGGACTTGGGCGACGGGATGTTTCAATTCCTCTGCCCGCTGGCGGCGGAAGGAATGGAGTATTTCCGCATCGCCGGCAATTAACTGCTGAGCACAATCAGAGCTGGTGAGGCCGACCGGATACGGCTGGGTGTCTCTGGCTCACGATCCCAGTCAGAATACGGCCTGATTCCCGACCCCCGCGACGGCCCGCGCGCGCGCCGCCGCCCTCCCGGTGGCCAGTTGGAGTTTGACGATGCAGCGTGGGCATCCTTACGTTGTGCGCCCATGAGCGCCTCTCCGCAGGTGAGCCTGCTGATCCCGACGCATAACAACGCCCGCACTGTGGCCGAAACCATCGCGTCCTGCATTGGGCAGACGTTTCGTGATCTGGAGATTTTGATCTCCGACGAGGCCAGCACGGACGGCACCCGCGAAATTTTGCACAAGCTGGCGGCGACCGATCCGCGTCTCCGCGTGATGACCAGCGACGAAAACTCCGGGCCGTTGCGCGCCTGGCGGAAACTGTTGTACGAGGCGCGGGGCGAGTATTGCACGTGGGTCTGGTCGGACGACCTGCTCCTGCCCCGCTATGTGGAGGTGTTGCGCGGTGCGTTGGTGCAAAACCCGACGCACTGGCTGGCCGGTTGCAACGCCTACCGCTACTATTATTCCGCCGACCCCAACCTCCCCGTGCCGCCCGCCACCCTGGACCCGCCGGACCCGAGCTGGGGTTTGTTGAACGAACGTTACGCCACGGCCACCATCAAAGGCGACGCCTACGCCCTGGGCATTTTTGCGAAGGTTTATCCGGTCACCCAGATGTGCAATCTGTTCCGCACCGCCGCCGTGAAACAGGTGTTCGATAATTACATTCAACTGGAGAACCCGTTTGGCTTCGACTACGCGCGGATGGCGTATGGCAACGACGTGGCGTTTCTGAGTGAGATGGGCTTGCGCTCCGGCGAGCTGGTGCAAGTGGGCGACCCCCTCGTGGTGGCGCGTTCCACCCCGAACAGCCTGACCGAACGGTTGATCAAGAAGGATCGCTGGCAATACTGGCTGCAATACACGTGGGCCTTTTATTACGGCTGGTCGAAATGCCGCGCGTTGTCGCCGCGCATGAATACGTTGATCAATCTGGCGCTCGACCGGGTCCATTTCTGCAACATCCCCTACGGCGTGAAGAACGGACGCTGGCCGCGCTACCGTAATCCGTTCCGCGCGGCCCGGGCGCTGGGATTCATCCTGCGGCACGACCGGCATTTCAAGAAGGACGCCGGCCCCGACACCATGGAAGCCTACCTGGCGCGACACTGAAATCGGCGGAGAACGCGAACGGCACCCCCGGCGGCCACTCGCGGCTCGACTCCGGTCGCGGCCCGGCCTACGTTTTCCGCCATGCGCGAAGCATCCCTGAATTTTCTGCGAACGCTGGTCAACACGCCCAGTCCGGTGGGCCACGAAACCCGGGGCCAACGGGTCTGGCTCGATTACGTCAGCCCCTTTGCCGACGAAACTTTTTCCGACGCCTACGGCAACTGTGTCGCCGTGCTCAATCAAGGCGGGTCACCCCGGCTCATGCTGGCGGCGCACGCGGACGAAATCGCCCTGGCGGTGAATTACATTGATGAGCACGGCTACCTCTACGTGCGGCGGATGGGCGGCGTGGATGCGGCCATTACCAAGGCGCAGCGAGTGGTCATTCATACCGCCAAAGGTCCGGTCAAGGGCGTGGTGGGCAACGTCGCCCCGCATCTTACCAGCAAGGACAACGACAACCGTAACCCCCCCAAGATTCACGAGCTGTTCATTGACATCGGCGCGGGCAAACGCAGCACAGCTGAAAAGCTCGTGCGCATCGGCGATCCCATCACCCTCGCGGATGAATTCGACCTGTTGCGGAACAACCTGGCGGTGGCGCGGGCGTTTGACAATCGGATCGGCACGTTCGCCGTGGCCGAGGCGCTGCGGCTGCTCAAGGAATCGAAGACCCGGTTGCGCGCGGAAGTTTGCGCGGTCTCCAATGTGCAGGAGGAGGTGGGGCTGCTGGGCGCGCGGCAGATTGCTTACACGCTCAAACCGGACATCGCCTTGGTGGTGGATGTCACCCACGCCACGGATTATCCCACCGTGAGCAAGGCGCAGCACGGCGACGTGAAGCTGGGCAAAGGCCCGACAATCACGCACGGCGGATGCAATCATCCGGAAGTGGTCGCGCGCATCGAAGCGGTGGCCCGGGCGAAGAAGATCCCGCTCCAACACGAAGCCATGTCCTCAACCAGCGGCACGGATACCGACGTGATTTTCTGGACGCGCGGCGGCATTCCCAGCGCGCTGATCAGCCTGCCGAACCGTTACATGCATTCCCCCGTGGAAGTCGTGAGCCTGGCGGACTTGGAACAGATTCCGCAATTGCTGGCCGCCTTCGCCGCCTCGCTCAAGGCGGGTGAACAGTTCAAGGTGAAAATCTAGCAGCGCGGCGCCGCCGGTGGGGCAGGACGACGATCGGAGGCCGGAGATTTCGCGACGGAGCTGGCGTTCATGACGATCCTCTTCATTACCGGCACGGACACGGGTGCGGGTAAAACCGTGCTGGCGACGTTGCTTACGCAATGGTTGCGCGCCGGCGGCGTGCGGGTGGCGGCGCTGAAACCGTTGTGCTCCGGCGGGCGCGCGGACGCGGCGATGCTCCGGACCGCCGCGGGTCAGGTGCTGCCGCTCGACACCGTGAATCCCTGGCCTTTTCGCGCGTCGCTTGCCCCGGTGCTGGCTGCCCGGCGGGAACGCCAGCAAGTCCGGTTGACGGAGGTGGTGGAACATATCCGCCGCGTGAGCCAGGGTTTTGAAGTCGTCGTGGTGGAAGGCGCGGGCGGATTACTCAGCCCGCTCGGCGAAGATTTTGCTTCCCGCGAACTCATCTGCGCGCTGAAGGCCACGCCGATTGTTGTCGCGCCCAATCGGCTGGGGGCGGTGAACGCCATCCGGCTCACGCTGGCCGCCCTGCCTCCGCGATGCGCGGCGCGGGCGCAGATTGTTTTCTTTGATCCGCCCCGGCCCGACTCCGCCACCCGCACGAACGCCGGGTTGCTGGGGGAATTTATCGCGCCGGCGCAGATTCACCGATTCCCTTGGTTGCGGGGTGGCCGTCTCCCGGTTCGAGCGCCCCGGCGCGGACGGCTGCACGCCGCACTGCAAACGCTGGTCCAATCGCTCGGGTTGGCCTGGGCGCCGGCGGCCCCTCTCCAGAGAAACAACCGTGAAGTCCGATGAATCTCCGCCGCCTCCGTCCCGCCGTGCGCTCCTTCATCGTCGTGCTGGCGGCGGCGGTGCTTTTGCCTCTCATGCTCCGTTGGTTTGAACATCATCAGGTTTATCATCCCGATCGCGTCTTTGAAACGACCGGTCGGGAGTTGGGCCGCGCCTTTGAGGAAGTCGAATTTATCGCGGCGGATGGCGTGCGGTTGCATGGCTGGTTTTTCCCCGCCAACGCCAGATCCCTGCGGGCGGACTGGGTGGCGCTGGTCTGCCACGGGAACGCCGGGAACATCAGCCACCGCTTGGATCTCACCGGGGCGTTGTTGTCCACGGGTGTGTCCGTCTTCCTTTTTGATTACCGCGGCTATGGACGCAGTGAAGGTCGTCCCAGCGAGGAGGGCACTTATCGTGACGCCCAAGCGGCTCATGCCTGGCTGCGCGGGAAAGGATTCCGCGCGGAACGCATTCTGGCGTTTGGCGAATCGCTGGGTGGCGGCGTGGTCAGCGAACTCGCCTTGCGCGAGCCGGTCGCCGGGATCGTGCTCCAAAGCGCCTTCACTTCGATCGCGGATATCGGCGCGGAGTTGTTTCCCTGGCTGCCCGTGCGGTGGTTGAGCCGGATCCACTATGACACGCATCGCAAGTTGCCCCGCCTCCGGGTGCCGGTCCTGATTCTCCACAGCCGCGCGGATAACCTGGTCCGGTTTGCCCATGCCGAACGGAATTTCGCCGCCGCCAATGAACCCAAAGAGTTCGTGGAACTGACCGGAGACCACCACGAAGCGATTGTGGACACCCCGCGCATCACGGCGGCTATCGCACAATGGCTGCAGCGGCTCGAGTCGCCGCCCGCCGCGAAAAGCCCGCTTGCTCCCGCTCCCGAACCCGATTAACTAAACCGCCGTGCAGATCAAAAATTCGGCTTTGTCCGCCCTGGGTCAACGCACCCAAGATCCGCCCATCTCCTGGTTGATGGCGCTGGCGTTGGCCCGGCCCGGATTGATTTCGCTCGCGGCGGGATTCACCGATAACGAATCCCTGCCCGTGCGCGAGGTCCGGCGGTTGTTCAACGACCTGTTGCGCACACCCCAGACCGGGCAGGCCGCCCTGCAATACGGCACGACCGCCGGCGATCCGGAATTGCGCCGGCTCACGGCGGCGTGGGTGCGCGCGGCGGATCGCGGCCCTGCCCAATCCCGCGCCTACGATCCGCGGCGGTTGATGATCACCAGCGGGTCCCAGCAGTTCCTCTACATGGTGACCGAGGCGTTGTGCGATGTGGGGGACATCGTGCTGGCCGAGGACCCGACGTATTTCGTTTATCTGGGGCTTTTGCAGAGCCACGGCCTGCGGGCCTGCGGCGTGCGGCTGGAAGCCGACGGCCTGGACCTCGCGCATCTGGAATCCGTGCTGACGGGGCTTCGTCACTCGGGGGAATTGTGCCGCGTGAAACTGCTCTACCTCGTCAGCTATTTTCAAAATCCCACCGGCGCCACCACGTCGGCGGCGAAGAAGCGCGCGATTCTGGATTTGCTGCGCCAATACGAACGCGCGGCGGGGCATCCGATTTATCTGTTTGAAGATGCCGCGTATCGCGAACTGCGGTTTGCCGGCGCGGATGAACCGTCCGCCTTGCGCTTTCCCGGCGGGGCCGAGCGCGTGATTTACGGCGGCACTTACAGCAAACCCTTTTCCACCGGTATCCGGGTGGGCTTCGGCCTGCTGCCGGCCGCTCTGCATCCGGTGGTGATGCGCCTCAAGGGCAACCACGATTTCGGCACGTCAAACCTGCTCCAACAAATCCTGGTCCGGGCCCTCGCCTCCGGCCGGTACGCGGCTCATCTCGAAGTGCTGCGGCGCCGCTACGCCCGCAAGGCGGAGGTCGTCCTCGCCGCCTTACGGGAGCATTTTCCGCCGGCGGCGGAGTGGTGGACGCCGCGGGGCGGCCTGTACGTCTGGGCGCGGCTGCCGCGCCGGCTCCGGAGCGGGCCACGCTCGCCGGTGTTCCAATCCGCCCTGCGCCGCGGGGTTCTCTACGTGCCGGGTGTGTGGTGTTACGCGGACGATCCCACCCGGCGCAAACCCGACCACGAGATGCGCATCAGTTACGGTTGCGTGACGGAGACGCATCTGCAAACCGGCATCGCCCGCCTGGGAAAAGTGTTGCGCGATTTGATGAAACCATCGCGTCGCGCAGCGTAACGCCTTCCTGCTACCATGTTTTCCATTTCCAAACCAATCGTGATGCGTTCGGGTTTCCTGGTCTTGCTGGCCGGTTTCGTGCTGGTACCGTCCGGTCAGGCGGCTTGGTGGGAGCGACTCGGTTTCAAGTCCGCCTCCCCAGCGTCGCCGGCCGCTTTGTCTTCGGAGCAAATGGCGCAGGGTTTGAAGGAAGCGCTGGGGGCGGGCGTGGAGCGCGCGGTTCAACAGCTCGGACGGGAGGGCGGTTTTTTGAACAATCCCAGCGTGAAGATTCCGGTGCCCGAATCGTTACGGACGGCGGAAAAAACCGCGCGCGCCCTGGGGCAATCCCAGCTCGCGGATGATTTTATCGCGGCCATGAACCGCGCGGCGGAGCAGGCCGTGCCGGAAGCGGTCGGGGTTTTCCGCGATGCCCTCAAACAAATGACCATCCCCGATGCCCGAGCCATCCTTGCCGGGTCGGACGATGCCGCCACGCAGTTCTTCCGGCGCACGTCCGAAACCAATCTCTACACACGGTTTCATCCCCTGGTGCAAAGAGCCACCGATCAGGTGGGCGTCACGGCCCGTTACAAACAACTGACCAGCAAGGTGGGCGCGGCGTCGGCCTTGAGCGGCTGGTTGGGCGGCGGTACCCAAGCCGCCCCGGCCGCGTTGGATTTGGATGACTACGTGACCCACCGGGCGCTCGACGGGTTGTTCAAAATGATGGCCGACGAGGAAAAACGCATTCGCGAAAATCCCGCCGCCCGCACCACCGCACTACTGCGCCAAGTGTTCGGAACATCCCCGCCTTGAGCCGTCGCGGTTGTAGCGATTGAACTAAAAACGGTGGCCGTGACGGGAGCGCGGGCTTGAGCCCGCTTCCGCGTGATTGTGCCTGCGGGCATTGAAGCGGCGTACACGCCGCGCTCCTCGCAAAGGTAAATCGGCCACCGTTTTAGTTGATTTGCTCCAACAACCTGACCCCCATCCCCAGATGACGCAGATTTCCCGGATTTTTCCCGGTTCCCATCTGCGTATATCTGCGAAATCTGCGGACTAAAGCATCGGTGAGATGACTGCCAGCGCGTGTGTGGATCAGGCCAGGAGTTTACGTAATTCCGCCAGATACCCTGGCACCGTGGCCCACGGATCTTCCCGGACTTCATGTTCCAACGCCACCCAGCCCTGATAATTCGCGTCGCGTAAAATCTGGATGAGCCGGCGGAGGTCCGCGCGGGATTTCTCCTTCTCGGCGCGGCGGCGAATCTCCATCTTCACCTGCACATTCACCGCGTAGGGCGCGCATTTCGCGAGATCGGCGTAGGGATCGTCTGTGTAGAAATTGCCCGTGTCCAGGTTGATGCCGAACCACGGACTGTTCACGGCCTTGACGATGTCCAACAAATCTTCCGGCTCGGCCACGATGCCGTGATGATTTTCCAGTCCGAGAAAAATCCCGTGGCGCCCGGCGAATTCGGCGCATTCCTCCAGGGCGGTAATGGCCAGCTTCTTGGCAGCGGACAGTTCCATCTCCTTGACCACCGGCCCCGCAAAGACGCGGATGTGCGGCGCGCCGAGCAACGCGCAATGAGTCACCCATTTTTTCACGTCCGCAATCTGCTGGTCGCGTCGCGGCCCGGCGGGCACGACGAAATTGTTGCCCACCGCCGAGCCGCTGATGCTGATCCCGCGGAGAAAGGCGTGGCGTTTGAGCTGCCGGAGGTAGGCCTCGTCGAACGATTCCGGAAAATAATAGCTGGTTACTTCCGCGCCTTCGAGGCCCTGGTTGGCGCAGTAATCCAGGAAATCAAACAACGTGATGCGCCGGGCCGGGTCCGGGTGCCGGAAGGTGTCCCGGAACGAATACGCAGCCAGACTAAGCCGCAGCCGGGGCGCGCCGGCGCGCGAGAATGGTTCGATGGCGGAAGCCGTCGCCGGACGGAACCCGGCCCAGCCGGCCGTCCCCGCGAGCAGACAGGTTTTCAGGAAATCACGGCGGTTGTTTTCGGTTCGCATGGGCCGGGAAGTTAACCCGCCCGGCACTGGGGCGAAAATCAAAAAAGCCGGCGGGATCCGCAACGGAGGAACAGGAGGCCGTTGATCGGACACCCCTTCGTTGCGCGCGTCATTCAGCAGACGCGGATGCCGATTTGGCGGCGCGCACGAAGGCCCGTATCTTTTCGGCGTCTTTCAGGCCAGGCGCCGATTCCACGCCGCTGGAGACATCCACCGCAAACGGACGCACCCGCCGCACGGCTGCGGCCACATTGTCCGGGGTCAACCCGCCCGCCAGAAAAAGGGGACGGCCATGAACCTGCGCGGCGCGGGCCAGGTCCCAGTTGAACATTTCTCCCGTGCCGCCCCGGCTGCCCGGTGTGTATGCGTCCAACAACCAGGCGTCAGTCGGGTATTCCGGCAGGACGCGCAACGAATTGGCATCCCGCACCCGGAACGCCTTGATGCTCATCAACCCAAATTGCGTGCAAAAATCCGGCGGTTCATCGCCATGAAACTGCAGGGCCTTCAACGCGCCGGCGGCGATGGCCTCCTTCACCAGCGCCGACGCCGGATTCACAAACACGCCCACCGGGATCACTTCCGGCGACAGGGCGGCGGCGATGGCTGCGGCTTGCGCAAGCGAGATGGCGCGCGGACTGCCCGGGAAAAACATCAACCCGATCATATCCGCGCCCGCCGCCACCGCCGCCCGGGCGTCCGCCACGCGGGTCAACCCGCAGATTTTGACTTTCACACTCATCGGAAAAACCCCGCGCGCCTACCGTAACATACGTCCGCGTTTGGCCGCAGCGTTTTTCCGACGGGAGAACTTGGCATCCGCCGCCGTTTCTACGGCGGCTTAATCCTCTTTGTTCTCTGCCCCGGGATAACGCGGCCCCGTCCATCGCCGCGCTGGATTCTCCGGAAAACTGATGACCGCTTGGGCTGTGCGGCATTCGGTTCATTCACCAAAACCAACCGAAACCCAAAACCAAACCCGGAAGGCAAAAACGCGTTACTGCATCGCTGCCTTCCGGTCACCCAAAGGATCAACCCGCTGGCTTCCCGTTGATCGCCGGCGCCACAGTTCGGAGCGGTCGCCGGGTTCAGGCCGCCGTTCCGATCCGGGTCGCTTCCGGCACTTCCACGAGTTTGCCGCTCTTCACATCGAAGATGTAACCGTAAATCGGAATGTCGCGCGGCACGAGGGGATGATGCCGCAGGCGGGTGACGTCGTCGGTGACGCTTTGCGCCAGATCCGTAAACGACAGCCACTGAATGAACTTGCCTTCGAACGAGCCGGGCCCCTGGCCGCGATCTTCCCAGCCGGCGGGCCCCAACACCGCCGGCTCAAGACTCTGAGCCAGCAAACCGCTCAGCACTGGGTCGGTGAAGGTCAACATCCCGCAATCCACATGATGCACCACAAACCATTCCCGCGTTCCCAGCAGCTTGTAGGAAATCACCAGCGACCGGATCGCGTCTTCGCTGGCGCGCCCGCCGGCATTCCGAATCACGTGCGCGTCCCCTTCCGCCAGCCCCGCAAACTTGGCCGGATCCAACCGCGCATCCATGCACGTTAAAATGGCAAACCGCCGCTTCGGCGGCATGGCCAGGTTGGCTTTATCGCCAAACCCCTGGGCATACACGGCATTGGCCGCCACCACTTCATTACGAATTTGACTCATAATCTTTGTATTTTCTCAATTACTATATTGTTGATGTATATTCGCGTATATCCTAGTTCAGCAATTTCGTATGTCAAGTGGGTAGGCGTTTTTTTCGCAAGTACGGCCGCGCCGACCGTCACAACCGTCCGATGACGTGTCTGGGGAGCAAAGGCTGCGTTTCCCCTCCGATGTGAACGGAAGACGGTGATGGGCACAGCGCCGCCGCTTGAGCAAGAAGACAAACCACAGCGTCAAAAGCGCTGCGTCCGGAATTTTGTCCGGGTGGCTGCGCTCCTGGTTACGCCGCCTTGTCTTGATACGTGAGGTTAAAGACGATGTCGGTCAACCAGCGTTTGAAGGAGGCGTTATCCATGAATTGCTTGAACAGCTCGGTGTCGTCCTTCAGCACGGCGGTCATGACACGCGCCAGCGCCTTGTCGTGTTCGATGCGGGCGTTTTGCTTGTCCGAGTGCTGGCGCGCGTTTTGATACGCCTGATCCGCCGCCACCCGGCTCGGAATGTCCTCGGTGATCAATTTGTGCACCCGATCGGCATCGGACCACGGAATGTTGCCAAACTGATCATTAAACGCGGCGATGATTTGCGAAAGCCGGTCCAGCTCCGGTTCGCGCGGATGCGCGCCGCCCGACGTGGGCACCGGCCCAATCTCCGCGTTGGCATCGGGCAGTTCGATCCGCGTCATCGCCAGCTTTTCCACCCGGTAACTGTCCATGTCAATCGCTTCCAGAATGCCGCGCGACAAATCCTCCTCCACCGGCGCCGGCAGCTTCGGCACGAGGAAGGTGAGGAAGATCGAGAGCTTCTCCCACCCGGCATTGGTGTACGGCAGGATGGTGGAGAGAAAACCGTAGGTGCGCAGGAACGCCTTGGCCTGGCTCTTGAAATTCACCTGGCCGTCCTCGTCCAATTGTTCCCGATACACCGCCACGCAGGCATCCAGAATCGGATCCAACCGGTCGCGATCCGCCCCGCCCAGATACTGCCGCACCAGGTCCTCCACCTGCTCCGGCGTGTACACCTGCGCCCCGTCCAGGGCCGCCTGCAAATCGTGCAGTTTGTTCGGATCCGTTTCCTCGGCCAGAATCGTCGTCCGGTAATAATCGCTGAACGCCTGCTGGATCGTGTCCACGTCGTTCATGAAATCGAGCACGAACACGTCATGTTTCTGCGGATGCGCGCGGTTCAGGCGCGAGAGCGTCTGCACCGCCTTGATGCCCGCCAGCGGTTTGTCCACGTACATCGTGTGCAACAACGGCTCGTCGTAACCGGTCTGGAACTTGTCCGCGCAAATCAGGAATCGGTACGGGTCCTCTTGAAATTGTCCGGCAATCTGCGCCGACGGAAAGCCGTTCAGCGCCGCCTCGGTCACTTTCACGCCGCCATACTCGTGCTCGCCGGAAAACGCCACGATCGCCCGCCACGGACTCTTGCGCTCGGCCAGGTAGTCGCGGATGGCGTGGCAATACTGGATGGCCCGTTCGATGCCGCCGGTCACCACCATCGCCCGCGCGGCCCCGCCGATCTTGCGCTGCGCCAGCACCTGTTCGTGGAAATGATCCACCATGATCTCCGCTTTCAGCCGGATCGCGTGCTCGTGCCCCTCCACGTAACGCCGCAACTTCTTCCGCGCGCGACGCGCGTCAAACTCCGGATCCCCCGCGACGGTTTTGACCAGGCGATAATAACTCGCCACCGGCGTTTAATGCCGGAGCACGTCCAGAATGAACCCCTCCTGGATCGCCTGTTTCATGGTGTAACTGTGGAAGGGCCGGTGCTTCACCGTGCCGTCCGGCTGCGGCTCGGGCGCGCCGAAAATCTCCAGCGTCTTGTTCTTGGGCGTGGCGGTGAAGGCGAAGTAACTCGCGTTGGGCAGCAGCTTCTTGGCTTCCATCAACCGGTTGATCTGGTCCTCCAACGTCTCGTCCTCCTCCTCCGCGCCCGTGGTTGCCAGCGCGCGCGACATCGCCGCCGCCGTCCGTCCGCCCTGACTCGAATGCGCCTCGTCAATGATGATCGCAAACCGCCGCCCGCGATGTTCATTCCCGATTTCATCCAGGATGAACGGAAACTTCTGCACCGTGGAGATAATGATCTTCTTGCCTTCGGCGATGAACTTCCGCAGGTCGCCCGAGTGCTCGGCGTGCCCCACCGTCGCGCCCACCTGGGCGAACTGTTTGATCGTGTCGCGAATCTGCTGATCCAGAATCCGCCGGTCCGTCACCACGATGATTGAATCAAACACCAGCGCGCCGTCCCGCGCCAATCCGATGAGCTGATGCGCCAGCCAGGCAATCGAGTTCGATTTGCCGCTCCCCGCCGAATGTTGGATCAGGTAACGCCGTCCCACGCCCTGCGCTTGCGCGTCCGCCAACAACCGGCGCACCACGTCCAATTGATGAAACCGCGGCCAGATCTGCACCCGCTTCTTCCGGCCGCTCCGGGCGTCCTTCGTTTCAACCAACTGCGCGTAATTCTCCAGAATCTCCGTCAGCCCCGCCCGCGTCAGAATCCGCCGCCACAGGTAATCCGTCTTCAATCCGTTCGGATTCGGCGGGTTGCCCGCGCCATCGTTCCAGCCCTGGTTGAACGGCAGGAACCACGAGGCTTTCCCCCGCAAATGCGTGCAGAAATAAACCGCGTGATCGTCCACCGCAAAATGCGCCACGCACCGCCCGAACTCGAACAACCGCTCGCGCGGTTCGCGATCGCGTTTGTATTGCTCGATGGCATCCGCCACCGTCTGCTTGGTCAGGCTGTTTTTCAGCTCGAACGTGGCCACCGGCAGCCCGTTGATGAACAAGCCCAGGTCCAGCGCGCGCTGCGTCTCGTCGCGGCTGTAACGCAACTGCCGCGTCACGCTGAAGCGGTTGGCGGCAAACCGCGCCGCCGCCTTGGCGTTGCCCGGCGAGGGCGTGCCGTAAAACAAATCGAGCGTGTGCGGGCCATGCTTCAACCCGTGCCGCAACACGTCAATCACGCCGCGCCGGCTCACCTCCCCCTGCAACCGCGCCAGAAACTGGCGGCGCACCGGCCCGTCCGTGCCGAGTTGCAACGCCTCCGCCACCTCCGGTTGTGTCGCCTGCAAAAACGCCGTCAGTTGCGGGAGATCCACACAGTATTCGCGATCATAATCCTCCGGCCGCCCCATCACCCAACCCGCGCCATACGCTCCCGGCCGCTCGTGCAACTCGCCCGCCGCCGCGGGTTCCGGCTCGCCGGACGATCCGGTCAACACCGCGCAAATCAACTGCTCCAAACCGCGCTCTGAAGTGTCCGTGCTCATGCTTCCATCTCCTGGGCTTCCGCCGTATCCTCCGCCTCCGCTGCCTCTTCCGTGTCGGCCTCGACCTCTTCGAGTGGCTCGAAGTCTTGCGTTTCCTCCGGCAGTTGCGCCGCCGCCTCGCGCACGTCCAGCTTGCCCGTCACCACGTCGGCGATCAGCCGCGTGCGGTATTCGCGGAGGAGAGTTATTTCACGTCCTCCATGATCTATTGCATCCACCAATTGGCTGCATTCGCGTTCTAAAAATGCCACGATTGCGCTCTGCTCTTCCAGTGGAGGTACCGCCACTTTTATCTCGCCTACCTCAGATTCGCCAATAGCTGGAACCGGCCCTGGTTTAGCGAGCCTTCCGAGATCAATTCGTTGAAGCAGTATGAAAGCGTACTGCAAGTCTGCGCCGTGAACAACGCATCCCATCACATTATTATCAACACAACTCGGCACTCGAAGAAGGCGCCGCTTATTGGTCAGCAGCGCTCCTCCGACTTTGGGAAAGATAACCGAGTTTGCCGGAAGCACGTACGCCCGCAGCCGTTGAGCTGTTTCTTTTGAGACGGTGCTGTCCGCTGTTTCGATCCAAGTTTCATTCCCCGTTCGATTCATATCGGACACCTTCAGAAACGGGATTTCGCCTCCCTGCGTTCCCTGCTCAGCTATTGGAAAGCCCGCACCACTTTTGAAATAAGCTATCCGCTTGAGTGGAATAACGCCCCAATGTTCAGGCACGTCTCCGAGCCAGGGGACGCCGGAGGGTTTGAGGCGGACGTTGGGGGCGAGGCCGCGGGTGACGGCGCGGTGGATGATGGCCTGCTTCTGCTCCTCCAGCAGCTTGATCAGTTGCTGCTGCGCCCGCACATACCGCCGAATCCGCCGCTCCGCGTAATCCAAAAACCGCACCATCGCCGCTTGTTCGTGTTCGGGTGGGACCACGACATGCAATGCGCCGAACCTTGTTTCCGCTATCGCTGGGTAGGCAATGCCGACCGAGTCGGCAGTGATTCTGTGCGTGAATCCGCTGCTCTGAGACAAGTAGCTTACAAATTTTGGGACGGTACGCGGGGCTGGCGAGAGCACAGCGAAGCCTGTTGAGCACACCAGCTCGTCAGAACCCTGATCGAGAAAGTAGATCGCCTGCAAGTAGGTGCGGACAGTTGACACGATCGTATCGCCCTTCCGGGCAATTCGGCGCGCTCTTGAGGGAGCATCACCAAAGCGTATCCTGCGGGGTTTAGCAGTGAGAACTCCGGTGCCTACGGAACCAATATCAAGATAATGAAACTCGTACTCGGGCGGCGTCGATTCCGGCAACACAGCGCGATTCATTCTCACCCAGTGTTTCAGCGGTAACACCTCCCAATGTTCGGGCACGGCACCCAGCCACGGCACGCCGGACTCTTTCATCCGGGGATACGGTTTCAGCCCGGCAATCATGCTTTCCCCTCCCTCTGCGTAAATCTGTGTAATCTGTGTAATCTGTGGATCATCCGCGGATTACGCAGATTACGCAGATAAAAAAGCGGTTTCATTACCTCAAATCTCCTGCGGAAAAATCTGTCTCCCTCGGCGGCGTCTGCGGACGTTTGGCGGGAGTAAAGATCAGCCGCCGGTATTCCAGCGACGGCGCGCCGAAGTTGAACAACAACGCCAGCGTCAACCCGGAGGCTTTCAGATAATTGAGGGTCTGCGCCTCCTCCACGCCGGTCAGGCGCCCCAGCGCCTTCAGCTCCACAATGATCCGGTCATACGCCACAAAATCCGCCCGATAAACCGTGGCCAGTACGGTGTCGCGATAGCGGATGGGGAACTGAACCTCGCGGGCGAAGGGAAGGTTCCGGGCGCGCAACTCCACCGCGAACGCCTCCTGATACACCGCCTCCAAGAAACCGTGTCCCAGCCGGCGATGCACCTCCATCGCCGCGCCAATCAGCGCAAACGTGCGCGGGTCCCGGTCGTCACTCATGCCGCGCCTCCCGAGCCCAAAATCTCCGCCAGCAACCCTTCGGTCTGCGTCTGGAGCGCGAGGATGTCCGCGCGAATCTCCGCCAGCGGCCGCAGCGGTTGCGGTTGATAAAAATAACGGGTGAAACTGATCTCGTAACCCGTCTTCACACTCTCCGGCACGTACCAGGCATCCGGCGCGTGCGGCAACACAGCGCGATTAATTCTCACCCAGTGTTTCAGCGAAATCACCTCCCAGTGTTCGGGCACGGCACCCAGCCACGGCGAGCCCGACTCCTTGTATTCCGCATACGGCTTGAGTCCTTCGATCATGCTTTGCCTCCTCTTTTAGGCGCTTGCGGGCAAGTACTTAAATAAGTATCCCCTTGGTTTTCAGCGATTTTAGCCTTCTTAAGCCAATTTTCCGGGTTTGCGTCTAAATAAGCATCCCCTTGATTTTCAGGGCATTCTGTGCTGCGGTCGGTTTTCATGGGGTTTGCGTCTAAATAAGGAATCAGCCCCAGAACGGCACGTAGCTGCGGTAGCGCAGGGAGGTTTGCGCGGCATCAGCGAGGCGGATCAGCCTGGCTTCCACGGTCTCCCGGATGACGCGGGAGGCGGATTCCGCCTTGTTCTCCGCCAGCTTGAACCGCTCGCGGAGGCTCTGGTTGGTCATCTTTCGGTGGAGGACGTAGCACAGGCAGCAATGTTGGTAACAGGCGCGGATGCGGTCATTGCGGTCCATGTCCTCGAATGCACGGGGTGCAAGGAGGACGGCGGAGAAGCGCTTGAACCCGACACGGAAATCAGGCGCGGGAAGTTGGTGGGTTTCGATGACTTGGATGACCTTGTCCACGCCGCTGCCTTTTTCCTCGCAGATGGCAAAGCGGCGCATGAGATCGGCGAGGCGCTCGTTGCGGGATTGGTAGCCATCAATGAAGCGATCCACGGGCACGATCGGCTCGCCCGGGTTGGAGATTTCGACCCGGTCAGTGTAGATCTCGATCATCACGGACGCGCCGGTCACGCGAAAATCCTGGTGGATGAGGGCATTGGCGGCGAGTTCGCGGATGGCGATTTCCGGAACGAGCTTCACCTCCCGGCGCAGGGCGTTTTCGATGACTTCGTTCTGCGGCAGTTGCGACATGACGAAGCCGACGAGTTCCCGAAAGCCGACGGCGTAACCTTTTGTGCCGGGCTGGTCGAGTTTGGTGTCCAGCTTGGATGCGCCGGTGTAAACCACCACGCGGGGAGCTTTGCGGGCGAGGTCTGGAAAATCCGGAAGTTTCTTGGCCAGCAACAACGCGCCGAGGCGGCGGATGGAATAGCTGCCGGCGACCAAGTCCACCAGCCGCTCTTGCTGAAGACGGTCGAGCACGCCGGATTGATCAACGGGGTAAGGCAACTTGAGCAGATCGAAGAATCCTTGCGTGTCGAGAAGTTCGACGACTTGGGCGGCATCCAAGCCGGTGCGCGAATATTCTTCCAGCCAATCGGGTTCGCCTTCGGCAAAGATACGGCGCAACTGGTCTTCGCTCATGGGCACGAGCTCCTCACCCGCGCGCATGAAGTAAGTGCCCTCCAAATGATACGCGGTCCCGCGAGGCCGGGAAGGAATATGGGAAATGACGACGCGGCCGTCCGGGTGATTTACGGCTTCAACATCCACGCGGAAGCCGAGCGTCTGAAAGAGTTTTTCCGCCATGCCGACAGGGTCGTTTACTGCGGACGTGCCGACGACCGGGCGTGGCGGCTGGTCGGCGATTCCAAACAGAAGCCGACCGCCGCCTTCATTGGCCAGTGCGACACAGTATTTGCAGAGCGTGCGGAAATCGAACTGCGTCTTTGCTTCCTTGAACTCGAGGCGTTGGTCCTCGGAAATGGCGCTGCGCCACAGATTGATTTGTTCGGGAGTCGTGCTCATTGGGTGGCGCCCTTCATGATTTCTCCAAGCAGACCCTCGGTTTCCTGCTGTAGCTTGAGAATGTCCGCGCGAATCTCCGTCAGCGGCCGCAGCGGTTGCGGTTGATAAAAATAACGGGTGAAACTGATCTCGTAACCGGTCTTCACACTCTCCGGCACGTACCAGGCATCCGGCGCGTGCGGCAACACAGCGCGATTAATTCCCACCCAGTGTTTCAGCGGAATCACCTCCCAATGCTCCGGCACGACACCGAGCCACGACACGCCGGAATCTTTCATCGCCGGATAGGGCTTGAGGTCGTGGATCACTCGCCCACCTCCCGCAACAGGTCGTCCGGATTCCAAATCCGCTCAGCAAGCTGGCGGTAGAGCACGCCGCGCTCCTCGAGCTCAGCCTTCTTGAAGTGCTCGTGCGCCTTGAACGGCAGGCCGCTTTCCTGAACGAAGCGCAGGAACCCCGGATTGTGCTCGTAACACTGCGGGTGCAGCGAGCGCGCCAGGAGGTTCTGAGCGTTGTAGTGCGGCAGCTTCTTCTCGTAGGTGAGGTCACCGTAGCTCGCATTGAAGCTCTTGGGCAGGAGCAGCAGCCCGCCGATACGGTTGCGGTGCTCGGCGAAGTCGGACGGGTGACTGAACTCGTCGGTGTGTCGCTCCGGATGGTCGGCCCAGACGTGCTCGACCTCGTAGCGCCTCTTGCCTTCACTGACGTAGTCGAGGAAGTGCGAGGGGTGGCCGGATTCGATCTCGACGTAATCGGTCAGGCGTGCAAGCAGGCGATGGAGCGAACGGCGGTTCTGCTGATGCACGCGCAACCGATCGTTGCTGGCGAAGGTTTCCTGCTCTCTGGCCAGGACATCATGCAGTTTCCTGGCGAGTGCCGGCGGACTCATGCCCCGCGTGTCGCGCATGACCAGGAACATGGCGTACTGCATGGTCGAGTAGGCGATGCTGCGGAAATTCCACAGCCGCCAGGCAAGCAGGATGTCGACGAAGCGCGCGACCAGTCGTAGCTTCAGACTCACGACCTCATCGGCGTCGTCCGGCTTGAGAGGGGACAGCAACAGGAGGTACTGGAGGGTGAAGCCGTGCTGGGCGTTGTAGAGCACGTGCTCCAGCCCCGGCACCATTTTCTGTGAGGCCTCGACCAGCCGCAGGTACTGGCGGCTATAGAAGTCGAAGTCGCGGTCGATGAAGCGGTAGAAGTCCGCACCATGATTGAGCCCGATGACGGAGCTCGCATCCCGAACCCAGCGATGGAACTCTGTACCGATACGGTCGAAGTCCTCGGGTTTGGCACCTTTCTTGCGCTCCCGGATCTTGGTCGCGTACTGGCTGCGCAGCCACGCCTTGAAGCAGTCAGGCTCCACATCCTTGCCGGCTTCGTTGAGCTCGCGGATACGATCGCGCCAGCGGGTGTTCGCTGCGGTGCGCTTGGCGCTGTCGTCGATGTTGGCGAGCAGGTAGCCCTTGAGCATGTCGGTTGGACTCAGCGACAGCCCGCGGTCGTTCATGGTTTCGAAGATGGTGTAGGCGTCGTCGTCTGAGTACGCGGTGATCTCGACCAGATGCACGTTCTCCAGCAGCCAGTCGATGAAGTAGGGGAGCGCGTCGCCCCGTAGATCGTTCGGAAAGGCCTCGTCCAGGTCGAGATAACGCTGGTAAAGGTTCTGCACCGACTCGGAGCGGCCGTTTGGATCGAAGGACTGGCCTTCGTAGAGCGCTTCCATGACGGGGGCGCGCTCGTCGGCGTGGAGGTTGAAGGATTTCTGGCCGTACTTTTCTGAAACGATCAGTTCATCCACGTTGACCTGGTCCGCCCGGCCCTGCTGCAAGGTGCGCAGCAGGATCAGCAGCAAGGTGAGGCTGGTCAGGCGCTGCTGGCCGTCAACGATGTAGCTGGCGCTGTCCTTCTTGCTGATGATGATCGAGCCGAGGAAGTAGTGCGGATAGTCCGCCACCTTGTTGCGGGCGTGGCTCGGGTCGTATTCCTCCAGGAACTTGCCGGTCAGGTCGTCCACCAGTTCGCGGATCTGCTTGCCGTGCCACTTGTATTCGCGCTGGTAGTAGTCGATTGAGTACTTGACCCCCTTCAGGAGCTCGCGGACGGTCTTTGCCTTGCCGAGGATTTCTTTCATGCTTTGTCTCCCTTGGCGATCTCATCCCGCAGCGATGCAGCGCGTCGAAGGATGGCCGTAACAAGGCCGGAGTCATACGCCCCGGCGAGAGCACCCTCAACGAAGCGGTCCTGCCGGATCAGAACCGTCAGGAGCTTGGCAAGCTGATCGGGGGTGGCCCGCTTGAGCGCCCCAGGGTCGTCGCGAAGCGCGATCGCTTCCGGGGTTTGCATCCACTCGGACCAGTCAAAGTTGCGCAAGACCCAATCCATCGCGTAGGCCGCATCGATGAACTCCATCGCTGCCATGGAGAGGACGCTCTCCGGCAGCGCGACCACCCCCGGTTCGGCTTCTTCCGGCTCTGCCCAATGCGCGAACTTGAAATCGGGGGCCTCGAAAGCGGGGAGGAATGACGCTAGGCTGTCGAGACGTTCTCGAAGGGAAGAGTCTGCGGGGCACGTCATGAGCGGCTTCCCCCGATGATCTCGGCCAGGAGTCCCTCGGTCTCCCTCTCCAGCGCGAGGATGTCGGCGCGAATCTCCGCCAGCGTGCGCAGCGGCTGCGGCTTGTAGAAGTAGCGGGTGAAGCTGATCTCGTAACCGGTCTTGACGCTGTCGGGCGCGTACCAGGCATCCGGCGCGTGCGGCAACACCTCGCGGCGGATGAACGCCTCGATGCCGCCGTCTTCCAGCAGCGGCACCTGCTCGGTGTCGCGCAGCTCGGGGTCGGACTCGTATTCGACCACGGCCGGCATGCCGGCGATCTTTGCTTCGAACAAGCCGCGCAGCGGATCGGCCTGAGCGCCTTTTTTGTGAATCTTGCGGATGACGGGCGGCGCGTCGTCGGCGCGTTCGTGCGTCTCCCGCAGTTGCTTGATCTCCGCCGGTTTGTAGGCGCGCTCCGGTTCGATGCCCCGCAGACGCAACGGGCGTTCCACAGTCACCTTCCAATAACCGAAGGCGGCGTTGGGGAAGATCTTGGATTGCGCCGTTTCCTCGAACTTGAGGAAGGTGTCACAAATCCGCGCGATGTCCTCCTCCGACAGTTCGCAGTTCTTTTTGCCGAGGTTTTTGCGCAACGGCTTGAACCATTGCGTCGCGTCAATCAGCTGCACCCGGCCCTGGCGGTGCGCGAGTTTGCGGTTCGTCAGCACCCAGATGTAGGTGGCGATGCCGGTGTTGTAGAACAGGTTCAGCGGCAGGGCGACGATGGCCTCGAGCCAGTCATTTTCGATGATCCAACGGCGGATGTTGCTCTCGCCCTGGCCGGCGTCGCCGGTAAAGAGCGAGCTGCCGTTGTGTACCTCGGCAATGCGGCTGCCCAGTTTGGTTTGATGCTTCATCTTGCTGAGCAGGTTGGCCAGGAACAGCATCTGGCCATCGCTCGAACGGGTGATCAGGGAGTATTCGGAATCCCCGGCGTGCGTGATCACAAAACGCGGGTTCTTGAGGCCGTCCTTGCCGCCCATGCGCTCGAGATCGCTTTTCCAGCTCTTGCCGTAAGGCGGGTTGGAGAGCATGAAATCAAACTCGCGCGACGGGAAGGCGTCATTGGCCAGCGTGGAATGTTCCGGGCCGCCGATGATGTTATCCGCAGCGTCGCCCTCGCCCTTGAGCAGCAGGTCCGCCTTGCAGATGGCGTAGGTCTCGGCATTGATTTCCTGGCCGTACAAGTGCGTGGCGACCTGTTTACCGTGCTGCGCGGCCAGCTCGCGCAGCGTGGCCTCCGCCACGGTCAACATGCCGCCGGTGCCGAGCGCGCCGTCGTAGAGCAGATAGGTCCCCGATTCGATTTTCTCGGCGATCGGCAGGAAGATCAGCTTGGCCATCAGCTTGACGGCGTCGCGCGGCGTCCAGTGTTCGCCGGCTTCCTCGTTGTTCTCCTCGTTGAAGCGCCGCACCAATTCCTCGAACACCGTGCCCATGCCGTGGTTGTCGAGGCCGCGCGGGGACAGATCAATATCGGGCGAGGTGAACTTCTCGATCAGCGTGCCGAGCGCATCGGCCTTGGACAGGCGCGGGATTTGGTTGCGGAACTCAAAATTTTCCAGAATGTCCTGCACATTCGGAGAGAAGCCGTCCAGGTAAGCCTCAAAGTCGGCCTTGAGCTGCTGTTGGTTGGCGCGGGACCGAAGATCGCGCAGCGTGAACTGGGAGGTGTTGTAGAACGCCTGACCCGCCGCCTGGCGCAGGGCGGCGTCCTGGTTCGTGATCTTCGCCTGGTCGAGCGACGCCTTCATGTCGAGTACGGCCTGCTTGGTGGGCTCGAGCACGGCGTCAAGCCGGCGCAGCACGGTCATCGGTAGAATGACGTCCCGATATTTGCCGCGCACGTAGAGGTCGCGCAAGACATCATCGGCGATGCCCCAGACGAAGTTGGTAATCCAGTTCAGTTGGTTTGAGTCCATACGCAATAACGGGGTCATGCCGCGCGCCGTGAAAGGCGAACCCGCGTTGACCGGAGGCAGTTTAATGCGTCAGCGACCAGACGCCAGCCCAAGATCAAACCCGCTGGGGCCGGCGGTCATTGGTTCGTGTCCGGCAGGCGGGGGGTAACTGGAAAAATCAGCGTCCGGATTTCCCCTTTTAACGGGGGCGCGGAGATGTTAGCGTCGGCCCATGGCGCGCAAAACGGACAAATCGGAATCCGCCCACGGCTTGAGTTACGTCATCGGGGTGACGTTGCTGGCGGCGGCATTGTTTCTGTTTGTCGCGCAATGGTCGTTCGCGCGCGGCGACCTCGCGGTGAACCAGACGCCGCCGAACAGTCCCACCCACAACCACGCCGGCTGGCTGGGCGCGCAGGTGGCGCACGGCTTTTTCTTCCTCCTGGGGGCGGGGGCGTACTTGTTGCCGGTGGCGCTGGTGGTGCTAGGATTGGGTTGCTGGTTTGAGTGGCTCGCCTACCTGCGCCGGCGCTGGCCGTGGCTGCTGATTTTGTTGTTGTCCGGTTCGGGGTTGTTGCATTTGGCAAACACCTGGCCGCTCGGCGCGCGTGTGCGGGGCAACATCGGCGCGCCGTATCTGGGCGGTTTCGCGGGTTACTTGAGCTACGAGTACGGTTTCTGGATGGTGGGCACCGCCGGCGCGGTCATCCTCTACGGAGCGTTGTATTTCATCAGTCTGCTGTATCTGACCAATTTTCAATTGGGCGGCTGGCTGCGCTGGTTGTGGCAGCGGCGACCGGGATTCTCCGGGGCGGGCCGGTCGGAAATTGAGGCGTTGGAACGGCGCGCCCGGCAGTTGGAAAAACAGAAGCGGGCTTTGGAGGAGGAAGTCGCCCGCGGCGCCGGTTTGGGCGCCGACCTGCAACCCGTGCCCGAACCGACCGTGCGCGACTTGAGCGTACCCCAGCCGAAATCGGGCCGGGCCAAAAAATCGGCCGCGGAAACGCCGCGGGAGATTGCCCCAGCCGACGAAGGCGAAGTGGTGGTGCCGCGCGACGAGGCCGCCGCCAGCGCGGCAGAGGCAGGCAAGGAAACTGGCAGTCCGCCCGCCGGGACGTCGGGAGACAAATCGGCGGAAGCACCCAAGGCGGAAGCCGCGAAGTCCGCCGCCCCTGCAATCCACGGCCTGCAACCCACCCGGCCCCAGCCGCGCAAGCCCAAACCCATCCAGGTGGCGTCCACGCCGATGATTGGCAATTATCAGTTGCCCCGGCTGGAGTTCCTGCAACAGGCGGATCTCTCGGCCAAACCGACCGAGTCCAAGGAGGCGCTGCTGGCCAACGCCAACTTGATGAAACAGACGCTGGCGCAATTCGACATTCCGGTGGAGCTGGGGGACATCACCAAAGGCCCGACCATCACCCGTTATGAGTTGCATCCCGCGCCCGGCGTGAAGCTGGAAAAGATCGCCGCGCTCAACAACAACATCGCCGCCGCCCTCAAAGCCGAACGCATTCACATCCTCGCGCCGGTACCGGGCAAGAGTTCCGTGGGCGTGGAGGTGCCGAACCCGGTCAAGACCAAGGTCATCATGCGCGACCTGTTCGAGACGGAAGAATGGCGCGGCAGCAAGGCGAAGATTCCCATTGCCCTGGGCAAGGACGTGTATGGGCACCCGATCATCGCCGATCTGGCCGAGATGCCCCACCTGTTGATCGCCGGCAGCACCGGTTCGGGGAAATCCGTCTGCATCAATTCCATCATCGCTTCGTTGCTCTACCGGTTCACCCCGGACCAACTGCGGTTTGTGATGATTGATCCCAAGGTGGTGGAACTCCAGCAATACAACGTGCTGCCGCACTTGGTGGTGCCCGTGGTCACCGATCCCAAAAAAGTCATCCTCGCCCTGCGCTGGGTGGTGAGTGAGATGGAGAAACGCTACCAGATTTTCGCGCGCGTGGGCGTGCGCAACATCGGGACGTTCAATACGCGCCCGAAAAACAAGGCCCTGCCCGCGCGCGAGCCGGAGTTGCCGCTCAAGGCCCGCAAGGAAAAGGTGGAGCCGGGCGCCGACGGGTTCGCGGTTGAGGTGGACGAGGAAATCGTCGTGCCCCGCGAGGAGGACATCATCATCCCGGAGAAGCTGAGTTACATTGTGGTGATCATTGACGAGCTGGCGGACCTGATGCTGGTGGCGCCGGCGGACGTGGAAATGGCGATTGCGCGCATCACCCAGATGGCGCGGGCGGCCGGCATCCATGTCATCGTCGCCACCCAACGGCCAAGCGTGGATGTCATCACCGGGGTCATCAAGGCCAACATCGCCGCGCGGATCGCCTTTCAATGCGCCTCGCGCGTGGATTCGCGGACCATTCTGGACGCGATGGGCGCCGAGAAATTACTGGGCAAGGGTGACATGCTCTATCTGCCGCCCGGCTCGGCGAAATTGATCCGGGCCCAGGGCGCGTTGATCACCGATCCCGAGATCCAGGGGATCGTGGATTTCATCGCCCAGCAGGCCAAGCCGAGCTACGAGATGGAAATCCATCAGCAACTTTCCCGGCCCACCGTCAGCGGCGACGAAGAGGGGGGCATCAATGAGGATGAAGACCTCATCCAACAATGCATCGAGGTCATTCGCAGCGAACAACGCGCGAGTGTGTCCCTCCTGCAACGCCGGCTCCGGCTGGGGTACACCCGCGCGGCGCGGATCATGGATGAACTGGAAAACCGCGGCATTGTCGGCCCCAGCAAAGGCGCGGAGCCGCGGGATATTTTGATTGATCTGGATGGCGGCGGTGCGGACGGTGCCGCGGCGGATTCCGACGACTTGGCTTCGCAATAAATCAGACGCGCGGCTGCCGCGGACCGGAGCTTTTCCATAAACCCGAATTGGGTCCGCTTAGCCGGAACGATTCGATTGGAGTTTGGGTGGAACGGGCCACTGGCCTGTTCTGTCGGGCTACCAGCCCGATAGTTGAACACAAAGAATGCGAACCCGATGGTATGCAATGCCCGCGCGCCCGGCTGGGCGGCAAGTTGCCGCCCAGAACGGCCAAGTTGGCCGTTCCACCTGGACCAACTGCATCGTTCCGGCTTAGTCCGACCCGGGACCGCCGGGTTACGGGCGGCCGCTTTCCTTGGTAAAGGCGTTGACCATGCGGATGTTGGCTTCCTTGGCGGCGTCCATGACTTTGATGATCTGGCCGAACGGCGCGCGGCGATCGGCGTTGATGGCCAGTTTCAACTGGGGATTGCCGGCGACCTGGGTGTGCAACAGTTGTTTGAGGCCCTCCACGGTCACCGGCCGGCCATCCGGCCCCACGCGCAAAAAGCCTTCGGCGTCCACCGTGACCACCAACGGGGCGTCCTCGTGGGCACCGGTCCGCTCCGCTTGGGTGGATTCCGGCAGCGCCAGCCGCAGGGCGGGTTGCTGTTTGAAAGTGGTGGTCACCGTGAGGAAAATCACGATCACAATCAGCACATCAATCAGCGCCACAATGATGATCGGCGGCATCTGACGGCGTTGGCGGACGATAAAACGCATGGCTAACGGGAGCGGACCAAGCCCGCGGAGCCGCCGCCCGGGCGGGGGGATTCACGGATGAGACGCGCCGGGGTCATGATGCCTTTTTCCCTTCCCGGTATTGTCGGCGCAGGAATTTTTCGCACACGGTTTCCATCTCCACCGTGAGGGTTTCCACTTTTTTGGAGAAATAACTCCACGCGATGAGCGAGGGAATGGCGATGAGCAGGCCGATGAGGGTGGCGTTCAGAATCAGTGCGATGCCGCGCGCGAGCCGGGCGGCGTCGCTCAAGCCCGCCTGGCCAATGTCCGCAAACAACGTCATCATGCCGACAATCGTGCCCACCAACCCCAGCAACGGCGCCACGCCGACGGCGATTTCCAGGACCACCAAGCCGCGTTCCAACCGGACGACCTCGCGCCGGGCGCGGGTTTGCAGCACACTTTCGTTTTCCTCCTTGGGCCGGTCCAGATGTTCGGCGGCCAGCAACAACAGCCGGCCCAGCGGCGAGGCGTGTTGCCGGCACACTTGTTGCAGGGCGGGCACGGCGCTCCGATCGGCGCAGACCTCAACCGCGGTATGCACCGCGGGAGGGACCACCTTGCGCCAGCGCAGAGCCAGGCCGCGCTCGATGATAAACGTCAAGCTGACCAGCGAGGTCAGCACCAACAAAAAATAAACCACGGATTCCATGCTTCATTCAATTTTCCGCCGGCGCCGGGGTCGGCGCGGTCAGTTGTAAAAAAACGTAAATTGCACGCGCCGTTGATTGTCGTTCACCAGCCGGCGCAGGTCGCTTGGCCACGGTGCGTAGGGCGCCGGGTCCAGGACCGCCATTTCACAAATCAGGCTTAAATCCTCGCCCACGGTCTTTTCCAAAACGGTCATATCAGTAATGCGCCCGTTGTAATGCAAGGCAAATTGCACCACCACCTTGCCGCGTTGGTGGCCATCGTAGCGTTTGGCGTCCAGCAAATCGTACCAGCGCTGGGATACCGCGTTGATAAAGGCGGCGTCGTAGGCGCCAAACGGGGTGGCTTTGGCGTCCAGCGCGGCAAATTCCAACCGTCGGCGCACGCCCCCCTCCTGTTTCATCTTTTGTCCGGGCGGCTGGTTTTCCAACCGGGCACGCGCTTCCGCCAGCGTGCGGGGACGCGGACGCGCCGCCGGGCCGGGATTGAGACGCAGGGCCGGTTCGGGTCGGGTCAGCGCGAGCTGGCCGGGGCCCGGCGCTGGCCGGGGCTGGGCGGTATCTGGGGAAGGTGCGGGCGTTGGTGCGGGTGGCGTTGGCGTGGCGGGTGCCTCGGGTTCGGCGGGCGGCTCAGGCTCGGCGGGCGCCGCTGGCAACATGGGTTGCAGCCGGTCAAAGCGATTACGGGGAACGTCCTCGGTTTTCGGGACTAGTTCCTGCGTGCCGGTGATTTTGGGAATGCCGGTGTCTTGGTCGGCCTCGGGATTGGCGGCCAGCGAGTTTTTATCGGAGTAAAACGGCGTTTCCTTGGGCGGTTCGGGGGTGGCTTGGCGGGGGCTGACGTTGATGAAGACCAAGGGCGGCGCCTCGGCGGGTGGGGCGGACGGTGGCTCGGTGAGGCGGGCTTCCAAGTGGCGGTCGCGCTTCAACCCGGGCGGCAGCAACGCATCCTCGCGCCATTGAAAGTGCCGGGCCATTTTGTAGGTGCCAAAAATCAGCAGATGCACGATCACCGACAGCACAAACGCCGGCACCAACCGCAGGTGTTCGCGGCGGTCCGGGCGCAACGGTAACGGGCTGACGGCGTCATCGGCCATGGCAGCAAGATGGCCACACCGGCGGGCAGGGGCAACTATTTAGCCCGGGACCGTTTTCAAAGGCTCCGGGTCACTGGGGCCGGACGCCCGCGCCGCGCTGAAGAGGGCAGCGGATTCAAGAGTTGCCTGCGTGCCGTCAGTCGTCTCATGCCATTCGCGAATCATCGGCTGAGTTCCGGGGCGAGCCAGACGCCCCAATCCCCGCTCCGGCCATCGCCGGCGTCTTCCACCAGCAATTCCAGCCGGGAAACGCCTTCCAGATTGACGGTCTGTTCCCGCGGCTGGTGATCGTTGATGATCCGGGAACGGAACAGTTCCCGTCCATCGCCTTTGATGACGAAGACGACCGAGCCCGGATGATGATCCTGCAAACCGTAGCCGGTGGTGAGCGATTTCCAGTTTTGATCCAGTTGCACGACATGCCGGGCCGGGGCATGGGCGTAAAGGCCGGAGGGGAAGAATTGGCCGTCCACGGCCAACAAGCTGTCTAGTTCCCCTTCGGCCGGCACCTGGTTGCGGAGCGGCGGCCCCCAACCGGTCGTCGCCGATTCCCACACGATGTCCGCGAGCCGGCAGCGTTTTTGCTTCGGCGGTATTTCGCGCAACGCCTGCGGCGGGCCGGCGGAAACCAGTTGCCCGTAGTGCGCCAGTTTCTGATGCAGCCGGGTGACGGCGGGGTGCGTCCGCTTTGCTTCGGCTGCGATGGCCGTCAAGCGCGCTTTATCCCTGGCGCGATAGGCCGCTTGGGCGCGCTGAATCCACACCGTTTCGATCAGCGGTTCAACCTGCGCCCGGCCCTCCGCGTCCACGGTAAAAGTGAAATGGAAACCCTTGGTGTAACCGTGGGCACCAATGGCCCGCAGGCGTAGATCATAAATGCCCGGGGTCAGATCCTTAATGGTCAGCCGGAAACGCCCGTCCGCTTCGAGCCGGCTTGTCCATCCCAAGGCATCGTAATCCGCGGGGATGGCGCGCGCATCACTGTAGGCGACCACGCCCACCACATCGGCGGCGTCCGCCAACTGGCCGCGCAGCGTGAGCCGGTGCGGTTCGGGATGGGCATCCAATTCCGCCAGCCGGCAGGTCAAATCGGTTTTTGGATGCCGCTTGCCAGAGAACAGGGGATGCACGGAAAGCGGCAGGGCGGCGGCGGCGGTGAGAAATGTTCCGGGTCCTTCGCCGCGCTGTTCCTGGCCGTAGGTGTGATTGCCCGCTCCCATGAGGGAGGCGCCTTTCCGTTTCGTTTCTGAAGCCCGCTCGCAATCGTGGGGCAGACCCAGGGCGTGCCCCAGTTCATGCGCCACGCCTCCGAGATAATGCGTGTTGAATTCGCCCAGGGAACAGGGCCGGTGATAAAAGCCGCCGGGGGTGCGCGAAGTCAGTAGTTGGGGATCAAGTTTCGCGTCGTCATAAACCCAGGCCGTGCCCCCGCCGGCATCCCCGCCGCCGCAATAAGGACCGATCTCGATGGCCGCATCGCCTTGCCAGTCGAGGAGCAGTTGAAAAATGATGACCGTCTCCGAATCCATCTCCAAGCCCTGCCGGGCCAGGGCGGCTCGGACTTCGTCGCGGACTTTGCGGCTGTCCTCCCGCCCGTAAGCGCGCATGGGCTCTCGCCCGCGCACCTCATAAATCCGCAGTTGCCCGTCGGCCCGCCGGTCCAGCGGAAACGTCATTGGTCCGTAACCATTTTGTTCCATGCCTTCCCGGTAGAAACGTTGGACTTCGGTCAGCACCCGATCCACGCGCGCGACACGGTCGGGAAGCGGCTCGCGGTCCGCCGGAATAAAATACGCCACGCGCAACACGGGCCGTGCGGCGGCGGCCGGCTCCGGGGCGGCAACGACTTCGCCCGTCCCCCCGCTCCCCAAGAGAACCGCCAGGACCAGAGCCGGAGGCGAAATGAAGTGTCGGAGACAAGGCCGCGCGCGGAAGGGTTTCCGTGGCCGATGAAAGCAGGTCAGGTGTCCGAAGCGGATTTGCCGGACGCCGTTGGAAGAGAGGAAGTCATCGCGCTGCATAACGTTGCCTCGAAATTATTCGCAACCGCACGCTTTGTCTCGCCGTAAAAATTACCCGGCCGCCCTCCAGTGCGTCCCGCGCAGCAACCTTTCCACAATTCCAACCGCGCCGGCCCGGAGCCCAGGAACGGCCCGACGGATCAAGCCGGGGCTTGACTCCGCGTCAGCGGAAAAACAGAGTCGCGAACGACACAAATTAAAACCCATCATTTCATGTTTTACGCCGCGTCCTTTTTCCGGCGACTCGTGGGGGCCGTCGTCGGTTCGTCTTTTGGCTTTGCGCTTGCGTTCTTCCCGATGGTCGCCTCGGCGGCTGCGACGGCTCAGGGGCCGCGCCCAAACGTGCTGTTTCTTTTTGCCGACGATCAACGGGCGGACACCATCGCGGCTTGGGGGAATCCGCACATCCAAACGCCCCACTTGGACAAGCTGGTCGCGACCGGCTTCAGCTTCCGCGCCAATTACATCTTTGGCGGGGACGCCGGCGCGGTTTGCCGGCCCAGCCGGGCCATGTTGATGAGCGGCAAAAACTGGTTCCGCATTGATACCAGAAAGCTCACGGGCGAACGGCTGTTGCCCGAAGTGCTGGGGGAAAACGGCTACGTCACGTTTGCCACCGGCAAGTGGCACAACGGGAAGCCGTCCTGGCGCCGGGCCTTTCAACGCGGCAAAGACATCATGTTCGGCGGCATGTCGAATCATCTGCGTGTGCCGGTGCAGGACCTCGGCGCGGATGGTCAGCTCACACCCGAGCGCGTGAGTGAAAAGTTTTCCAGCGAATTATTCGCCGATGCGGTCATTGACTTTTTGAAGCAATACGATGGCCGGCAGCCGTTCTTTGCCTACGTTGCCTTCACCGCGCCGCACGATCCGCGGATGGCACCGCCCGCGCAGGTGGCGCCCTACTACGCGCGCAAACCGCCGTTGCCGCCGAATTTCCTGCCACAACATCCGTTCGACAACGGCCACATGCTCAACTGCCGGGATGAAAACCTGGCCCCCTGGCCGCGCCCGGAAGCCGTCGTGCGCGATCAACTGGCCGAGTATTACGCGATGATCACGCACTTGGACGAGCAGATCGGCCGCATTCTCGCGACATTGAACCAGACCGGGCAGGCGACCAATACCATCATCATTTATTCCGCCGACAACGGGCTGGCCCTCGGCAGCCACGGGTTGATGGGCAAACAGAACGTGTATGAGCACAGCATGCGCGTCCCGCTCATCTTCACCGGGCCGGGCATCCCCGCCGGACAATCCACCACCGCGTTCACTTATCTGCTCGATGTGTTCCCCACCGTGTGCGACCTGACCGGCGTCCCCGCGCCCGCCGGACTGGAGGGCGAAAGCCTGCGACCGCTTTGGGAGGGACGTAAAACCAAAATCCGCGATACGATCTTCCTGCCCTACATGACGATCCAGCGCGCTGTGCGCAATGAACGCTGGAAGCTGATCGCCTATCCGGAAATCAGCCATCTCCAATTATTCGACCTGCAAGCTGATCCCGATGAACGGCGGAATTTGATCGAAGCGCCCGAGCATCGGGGCGAAGTCCGGCGACTGTTGGCACTGATGAAAGACTGGCAGACCCGGAGCGGCGACACCCTCGAAGTCCCCACCGCAAGCAAACCGTATCCGCCCATTGATCTGACCGGTCGCCCTCGAAAATATGACCCGTTCCAGCCCGACTGGGTGATCAAAAAGTATTTCGAATGACCCGCGTCCGAACCGGACCACCCGCCCTCGTTCACAGAGTCGCCTATAACATATCCACGAATCAAGATGCGTTGATTTTTTATTTGGCAGGTTCTTAAAACCGCACTACGTTGCGTCCTGTGAACGAATATCCACAACGGACGGACGCGGCGGCGGCCCTGACGAACCTTTTGCGGCAACGCATTGTCCTCCTGGACGGGGCGATGGGGACGGTGCTGCAGCAGCTCCGGCTGGAGGAAACCGATTTTCGCGGCCAGCGTTTCGGGGATTGGCGCGGTAAACCGCTCAAGGGCAACAACGAATTGCTGCAACTCACCCGGCCCGACATCGTCACCGGCATCCACCGCCAGTATTTCGCCGCCGGTGCGGACATCGTGGAAACCAACACGTTCTCGGCCACGACGATTGGCCAGCATGATTTCCTCTTTGCCCATCCTCCGGTTGGGCGCAAGGATCAGGCGTTCTTCGAGGCCGTCGTGACGGATCCTTTTCTCCGGGAGACGGTAAAGGAGATGAATCTGGCGGCGGCGCGAGTGGCCCGACAGGCGGCGGACGAAATTGCCAATCAAACCGGACAACCCCGCTTTGTGGCCGGAGCGCTGGGACCGATGCCAGTCACCGCCAGCATTTCGCCGGAAGTAAACGATCCGGGATTTCGGTCGGTGAATTTCGATCAACTGCGGCGGGCCTACCGCGAGCAAGTGGAGGCGCTGCTGGAAGGCGGCGTGGACCTTCTGCTGCTCGAAACCATTTTCGACACCCTGAACGCCAAAGCCGCACTTTTTGCCATGGAGGAAGTTTTCGAGGCGCGCGGGCGGCGCCTGCCGATCCTGATCTCCGGGACGATCACTGATCGCTCGGGCCGGACGCTGACGGGGCAGACGGTGGAGGCGTTTTGGAATTCGGTGGCCCACGCGCAACCGCTGGCGATGGGGTTGAATTGTGCGTTGGGCCCCAAGGAAATGCGCCCTTTTGTCGAGGAACTGGTGCGGTTGGTGCCTACGTTCACCTGCTTTTATCCGAACGCCGGATTGCCCGATCCGCTGTCGCCCACCGGGTTTCCGGAGACGCCGGAATCCCTCGCGCCGCAGCTCGCGGATTGGGCGCAACGGGGCTGGCTCAACATTGTGGGCGGCTGCTGCGGCACCACGCCGGCGCACATCCAAAGCATTGCCGCCGCCGTTCGGGATTGCGCGCCGCGTCCGCTCCCGGTCATCGCGCCCGCCCTGCGGCTCAGCGGGCTGGAGGCTTTCAACGTCACGCCGCAAATCAACTTCGTGAACATTGGCGAGCGCACCAACGTCGCCGGTTCGCCCCGGTTCAAGAAGCTGATTCTCGATGGTCAGTTCGAGCCCGCGCTCGCCATCGCCCAGCAGCAAGTGGAAGCCGGCGCGCAGGCCATTGACGTATGCATGGACGAGGCGTTGCTCGATGGCGTGGCGGCCGTGACCCGTTTCCTGCACCTCGTGGCCAGTGAGCCGGACATTGCCCGGGTGCCGGTGATGGTGGACTCCTCGAAGTGGGAGGTGATTGAAGCCGGCCTGCAATGTTTGCAGGGCAAAGGCATCGTCAACTCGATCTCCCTCAAGGAAGGCGAGGCCAGGTTTGTCGAACAGGCGCGACGCGTCCGCCGCTACGGGGCCGCCGTGGTGGTGATGGCGTTTGACGAGCGCGGCCAGGCGGACACGTTCGAGCGCAAGATTGAAGTCTGCCAACGCAGTTATGATCTGCTCACTCAAACCGTCGGCTTTGCGCCTGACGACATCATTTTCGATCCGAATGTGCTGACGGTGGGCACGGGCATTGAGGAGCATGCGAACTACGGCGTGGATTTCATCCGGGCGACGCGTTGGATCAAGCAGCACCTGCCGGGCGCCCGGGTCAGTGGCGGCGTGTCGAACGTGTCGTTCAGTTTTCGCGGCAACAACGCCGTGCGCGAGGCCATGCACAGCGCCTTTCTGTTCCATGCCATCCAGGCCGGGCTGGACATGGCCATTGTCAACGCCGGCATGCTCGCCGTGTATGAGGAGATTCCCGCGGAATTGCGGGAGCGGGTCGAGGATGTATTGCTCAACCGCCGGCCCGACGCCACGGAACGGTTGGTGACCTTCGGGGAGCGCCTCAAACAGACGGCCAACGACCCTGATGCTCCGGAACGCGCCGAGCAAGCCTGGCGCAATCTGCCGATCGCCGAACGCCTGCAACACGCGCTGGTCAAGGGATTGGACGAATTCATCGAAAGCGATGCCGAGGAAGCGCGGCAGCAACTGGGGCAGCCGCTCCAGGTCATCGAAGGGCCGCTCATGACCGGTATGAATATTGTGGGCGACCTCTTCGGCAGCGGCAAAATGTTTCTGCCGCAGGTCGTGAAGTCGGCGCGCGTCATGAAAAAAGCCGTCGCCTACCTGCAACCGTTCATGGAAGCCGGCCAGCAGACGAGCCAACGCAAGGCGGGCCGGATTTTGCTGGCGACCGTGAAAGGGGATGTGCATGACATCGGCAAAAACATCGTCGGCGTGGTCCTGGCCTGTAACAACTACGAGGTCATTGATCTGGGCGTGATGGTGCCGAGCGAGAAGATTCTGGAAACCGCCCGCGAACGCGCGGTAGACATCATTGGCCTCAGCGGATTGATCACGCCCTCGCTCGACGAGATGGCGCATGTGGCGCAGGAAATGGAGCGGCAGGGTTGCAAACTGCCGTTGCTGATCGGCGGCGCCACCACCAGCAAGGCCCACACCGCGATCAAAATCGCGCCGGCTTATCGCGAGGCGGTGGTTCACGTCCCTGATGCCAGCCGGGCGGTGCCGATCGTCAGCCAGTTGCTGAACGCCGATCAAAAACCGGTGTTCCTCCAGCAGCTCCGCGAGGATTACGAGCGGACCCGCGCGCACCGGGCGGGGCGCAAGGAAACCCTCCTGACCCTGGGCCAAGCGCGGGCCAACGCCCCGAAGTTGGCCTACGACGATCTGCCGCAACCGGAGTTTACCGGAGTGCGGGTGCTCGGTGCCGCCGGCGACCCAGGCGTGCCGTCGGACGCGGCGGACGCCCGCCGGAACGTTTCCGTTGCCGATTTGGTGCCCTTCATTGACTGGACACCTTTTTTTCACGCCTGGGAATTGCGCGGGGTCTATCCAAAAATATTTCAACACGAAAAACACGGCGAGCAGGCCCGGCAGCTCTTCGCCGACGCGCAACGGCTGCTGGAGCGCATCGTGCGGGAGAACCTGCTGGTCGCCCGCGGCGTGTACGGCTTTTTCCCCGCCAATTCCGTCGGCGATGATGTGGAAGTTTACGCAAACGGCACGCGCCGGGAGCGACGCTTGACTTTCTGTTTTTTGCGCCAGCAGATCGAAAAGGGCGATGGCACCCCGAACCGGTGCCTGGCGGATTTTATTGCGCCCCGGTCACCAGAGGTCAACGGCCAGCCACCCAACGATCATATCGGCGCTTTTGCCGTCACCGCCGGGCTGGGGGCAAAGGAACTTATCGCCGATTTCAAAGCCCGGCATGACGATTACAACGCCATCATGGCGGAGGCCCTGGCGGATCGTTTGGCGGAGGCGTTTGCGGAGTTCCTGCACAAACGGGTCCGCGAGGAATGGGGCTACGGCCGCGCGGAGCGTTTCAGCAATGAAGAATTGATCGCCGAGAAGTATCGTGGCATCCGCCCGGCCGCGGGTTACCCGGCCTGTCCCGACCACACCGAGAAAGCCAAGATTTGGGAGCTGCTGGCCGTGGAGCGGCACGCGGGCATTCAACTGACGGAAGGCTTCGCCATGTGGCCCGGGGCCAGTGTCAGCGGCCTCTACTTTGCGCATCCGGAATCGAAATATTTCGCCGTCGGCAAGCTGGGCAGGGACCAGATCGAAGATCATGCCCGGCGCAAGGGCGTCCCGGTGGCGGAGGACGAGCGTTGGTTGGGGCCGTGGTTGGCGTATACCCCCGCGCGCCCGTGAGGCGAACATCTTTTTGCGCCCCGTTGCCCCACGGTTTATGCTGGCGGCGATGATGAAAGCCGCCTGGGTTGTTTTCGCGCTCTGCGCCGTGCTGGGACGAGCGAGTGTGGTGGCCGCCGAGCCGCCGGCATCCGACACCACCAAGGCGGCTCTCCACGCCGTGCTCGCCGCCGACGCGCAACTGCAGGACGTGCCCTTTGGCGAGGTGATCTTCGGCACGACCGGCCGGCGCGTGCTGGCGCTGGATTTGACCCGCGCCGCCGACCGGAAGTTGATCGCCCAAATCGGCGGGGCGCTGGATCAGGTGTTGCGGGAACTCAACGGCGTGAATCACCCCGCCCACGCCGAACGGCGGATCAACGAAGTCAGCGCCCACTTTGAGAAAGCCCTGCGCGCGGCGTTGAACGAACGACCCGGATGGGCCTGCGATTATCCCCGCAACGCGGCGGGCCGGGTGCAGCGGGCTGGATATCCCGATTTGCGGCTGGTGGAACGGGAGAGTGGGCGGGTGGTTTATCTCGATCCCAAGTTGTTTGAGCGCGGCAACCGCGCCAGCAAGTTGCGCACGTTTTATTACGCGCCCAAAACGGAGACGAACAAAGTGTTGGAGGACGCCCATCATTTGCTGGTGGGATTTGAGCATACGGGTAAAACCAACGGGCACTGGCAGTTCCAAGGCTGGGAACTGGTGGACCTGGCCCGATTCAAAGTGCGGTTGAAAGCGGAATTCCAAGGGAGCAACCACGACCTGTATCGCCCGGAGACTATTGTGAGCCGTCATTCCCCCTGAGGACCTCTGTCCCCAACACCGGGCGACCCATTGTCGCGCGGTCTTCCCGCGCCACTGCTAAACCGGCTTCAGGATGATTTTGCCTTCCCTGCCGTCTTCGGGTGTCCTGTGCGGGTGTTGACCAGCATGCACCGGACGCAGTTCGCCGAGTTGGGCGCGCTCTTCCTGCTTCAGGGAGTGGCGCAGGCCATTTGGTTGGTGCCGCTCAGCCCGGTGCTTGAGGCGCACGGCCTGAGTGTGATTCGTCCGTATGCGTTCGCCGCCTCGGCGTTGGCGGCGTTTGTTTCGCCGTTGATTTTCGGGGCGGTGGCCGACCGGCAGGCGTCGCCGGTGCAAGTGTTGCGCGGCTTGGCCCTTGCCACGGCGGGGACGATGGCGCTGGCTACCACGGCGATTTATCAGGGCTGGCCGCCGGGGATGGTGCTGGTCCTGATTCAGTTGCACGCGCTGGCCACCGCGCCAGCTTGGAGTCTGGCTTCCACCATCGTGTTGGCGCGGTTGCGGGACGCCAAACACGAGTTCGGCCCAATCCGCGCCATGGCCACGCTGGGCTGGATGGCGGGCTGCTGGCTGGTGAGCGCCTTGAATGCGGATGCCTCCACCCGGGCCGGTTACAGCGGCGCGCTGGTGTGGTTGATTGTTGCCGGCTTCACTTATTGTCTGTCCGGACTGCCGGCTGTTCAATCTTCGAGCCATCTCACTTGGCGCGAGCGATTGGGGTTGGACGCGCTCACCTTGTTGCGGCACCGCGATCATCGCGTGGTGTTTCTCACCATTGCCCTGTTCAGCATTCCCGTGGCGGCGTTTTATCCCTACTCGCCGCTCCACCTGCGGGATCTGGGCTTTCACCGCACCAGCGCCTGGATGAGCCTGGGCCAGGTGTTGGAGGTGGTCACCATGTTCCTGCTGGGCGGCCTGCTGTCCCGCTGGCGGCTCAAATGGATTTTGACGGCGGGCTTGGGGTGCGGGGTGTTGCGGTTTGCCTTTTGTGCGTTGGATCAAAAACTGTGGCTGCTGGCCGGCGTGGCGTTGCACGGGTGTTCGTTTTCGTTTGTGTTCGTCACCGCGCAAATTTATCTCGATCAACGCGTGGACGCGGCTTGGCGGGCGCGCGCGCAGGCCCTGATGTCGTTCGTCACCGTGGGCGTGGGCAACCTGACTGGGTACCTCGGCACGGGCGGCTGGTTTGCCTGGAATACCACCGCCGCGGGCACGGATTGGCCGAAGTTCTGGAGCGGTTTATCGCTCGCGGTGGTCGGGGTGCTGGGTTATTTCCTGATGGCGTATCGGGGAATTGGCAAAGGATTTCGCCGTAAACCGGATGATGTTTTCGGCGCCTGAACTTGGCCGGCGCGCCCGTTATCCCGCCGTGACCGCCACGGTAGGCATGGCGACCGTCGCCGTCCATGATGCGGGCGGCATCCATTCGTTCAATTTCTTTTCGTCGCCATTCGCATTTACCGTCACTTGGAGTTGCTCCATGGCTTCGCCGATCAGATAGAGCGATCCCGCAATGACCACGAAGGGCTCGGACTCCGTGGCCGCGAGCGCTTCCGCCAACGAGTCGCGGGTTTCCACCCGCCCTGCGGGATGCGCGCGGAGACAGGCGGCGCGCAACTGGTCCGGACTGGCGCTGCGTTCACTGTGGATCGGCACACAGACGATGCGCCCGGCCAGGGGCGCCAGGATTTCACACATCAAATCCCAATCCTTATCCCGCAGGATGCCCAGGATGAACGTCGGGCGCGTTCCCGGATAATACTCGGCCAGGGCGGCGCGTAGCGAGGCGGCGCCGCTGGAGTTATGCGCGCCATCCAGCAAAACGCACTGTCCGGCGGCGCGTTCGAGCAATTGCATCCGTCCCGGCCAGCGCACCGTGGACAACCCTTCGCGAAGGGCCCGCTCATTAACGGGCAACTGCGCCTGCAAGGTTTCCACCGTGGCCAGGGCGACGGCCGCGTTCAGGCGTTGATGCCCGCCGAGCAAGGGCAGCCGCACCGTGTCGAGCGGCGGCTGTTGCGTGTGCGCGGGAGTCACCAGGGTGAGCGGACTGCGGTGTTGCCGCGCCGTTGCTTGAAGGACGGCCAGGGCCTCCGATTCGTCCGTCGCGGTGATGCACGGCACGCCGGGTTTGATGATGCCGGCCTTTTCCGCCGCAATCGCGGCGAGGGATTCGCCCAGCCAGCGTTGATGGTCAAATTGAATGTTCGTAATCACACTGGCCAGCGGCGTGACAATGTTGGTGGCGTCCAGCCGTCCGCCCAAGCCGGTTTCCCAGATGACCAGGTCGCACGCCTGCTCGGCAAAATACTTCAAAGCCATGACGGTGACGGCTTCGAAAAACGTGGGATGATGCCCCGCCGGGAACGTCTGAAAAAAAGGTTGTAATTCATCCACCAACCGCACCACGTCCGCCTCGCTGATGGGCCGGCGGTTGGCCTGAATGCGCTCGCCAAACGCCACCAGATGCGGCGAGGTGTACAGGCCCACGCGCCAGCCCGCTGCGCGGTACATGCTTTCCAGCAGGGCGCAGGTGGATCCTTTGCCATTGGTGCCGGCCACGTGAATAAACCGCAGCCGGTCCTGCGGCCGCCCCGCCAGTTCGGCCAGCCGCAAGGTGTTCTCCAATCCGAATTTCGCCCCGAAGAAGCGAAGGTCGTAAAGGAATTGGATGGATTCCGTATAGGTCATTGACGAGCGGATACACTGCCGACGCCGCCGGGGAGGTCAACGCCGAACCGCAAAAATTTTGCGTTGCCGGCAGCCGTTCAGGGCGCCCAACGCAGCCGGTAAAACGCCGGCGACACCGGCGCGCCCAAGTCGGAGAATTGATCCGTGTAATCAATCACGCCGCTGGGCGGGGCGACATTGGTTGCGATGGTGGTCCAATCCACGAGGTTCGTCGAACGCTCCAGGAAATACGTCCACGCCGGCGTTGCGGTGAATTGCAACTGCACCGCCGCTCCGGTGACCGTCGGCAGGCCGCTGAATTCGGCCGCGGGCGGGGCGCCGATATTTACCACCTGCACGCTTCCCGTGGCACTGCCGCCGCGTCCGTCGCTCAGCAGGTAGTTGAACTGGTCGGTCATGCTTACCCGGTTGGAATAAAAGATGGAGGTGGCATTGGTCGTCAGGACGATGCCTTGGGCCGAGGTCAAACTGACGCCCGTCACGGTGAGCGCGTCGCCGTCGGGATCCGTCGCCCGGCTGATCAGGGTGGCGAAAGGAATTTCCAAGACCGCGGGCGCGGTGTTGGTGAACGACGGCGGGGTGCCGGCGGCGGGGCGCCGATTCACCGCGATGCGGCCATCCGCCACCAACCGGCCCAGATCCCAGTTCAAACCACTGGCCAGCGGCGGCAGGTTGGAGGAAACAAACGCGCCGCCGTAGCTGCCCGCGGCGTAGAGTGTAAACACTTCGCCACCGGTCAGAGCCGCGCCCGTATTCGCGACTTCCAAATGACCGCCGTAGGTCAACGTGCCGCTGGTCAACACCAGCTTGTCCGCCGACGGCGCGGCACCGCGGTTGATGCGCATGAAATTGGTGCCGAGAATCGAAGGCGGGCTGCCGAGGGTCAACGTGCCCAGCGCGGATTCCGTGCCCGGCGCGATCCGGCCCGTCGGATTCACGGTCACCGCGCCCCCGATGGTGCCGGTGCCGCCGAGCGTGCCGCCGTTCACCGTCACACTGCCGGAGCCGGTGCCGGAACCGCTGGTGTTGTTCACCAACAAACGGCCGGCGGTGATGGTGGTGCCGCCGGCGTAGAGGTTGGCCGCGGTCAGGCGCAGCGTGCCCGCGCCCGCTTTGTCCAGTCCGCCATTGTTGATCGGCGCGTCAATCGAGAGATCCACTTCCGCCGTCCCATTGCCAATGGTGAGCGTGCGGGTGCCGCCGCTGAGTTCAATCCGGCCACTGAGACCCGTCCCCGAACCGTTGGCGATGATGGCCGTGGCGTTGGCGCGCGGGTTGAGGTTCACGTTTCCGGTCACGAAGATCCGCGCCGGGGCCGTGTTGTGCGGCATCAGAAAAATCCGGTTCCAAGCCAGTGTGCCGCTGGCGAGCGTGAACGTGCGGGTGGCGTCCACTTGCAGCGTGTGCACGTTGAGCGTGCCGCCGTTGAGGGTGACCGGCCCGGAAAATTGAGCCGAAATGGGGCCGCCATGCAGGACGGTGGCGGAATTGTTGGCGCGGTAGGTGGGGTCATAGTTGATGGTCAGCGATCCACCCGTAAGATTCAGCGCCTCGCGCATGTAGAGTTTGCGGATGTTGTGGACGCCCGTGGAAACGGTCACGAGGATGTTGGCGTTGGGGCGCTCCAGAATCACGGTGTCATACTGGCCGGAGGTCGGGCCGCTGCCGGCCGCGCCGGGCAGCCGGGCGACGGGCAGCGGGCCGGTCGCATACGGCGGTGCCTGTCCCGCCGGGGTCACGGGCGCCACCGGGGTTTGGCCGCTGTTCCAGTTGGCGAGCGTGCTCCAATCGCCGTTGGCGTCGTGCCACCAGACAGCGGGCACGAGCGAGTTCCGCACGTATTCGATGTCCCCTTGGGACACGTCGCCATCCACAGTCTTATCCACGTTGCTGAAGCCCGGGATGAGCACGGTGCTCGCGTATTGCCAGAACGACCAGGGCGCGGCATCGCCGTAATCATCCCACGGTCCGTAATACAAATTCAACGTGGTGGGCGTGTGCTTGGGACTGCCCGTCTGGATGGGGATCGCGCTGGGATTATCGTTATTCGCGTAGCGCGCGTCCCACAGCATCGGATAGGCGGGGCTGACCACGCTGGGCAGCAGGGCGGCGGGTTTGGCCAGTTGATCGCGCAGCGAAGCGGAGGCGCCCTGCAGGATGCTCGAGTAATTGCCGTTGATGTAGATGGCCGGACGAATGCGCATGACCTGGTAAATCCGCGATGAAAAATCCACGCTGAATTGCGCCAGCTCATTGGCGCTGCGCTGCCCCTGGCCCGCTTCCAGATCATACATCGGCATCAAATAACCCGGGCGCATCCACGGCCCGGCCATTTGCATGAAGTGATCGGCTTCGTCCGCGCCGGTGTTGGCCACGCCGCCCGTGCCGGCGGTGCTGGCGATGATGTCGGGCCGCGCAAAGTGATAAGCGCCGGCCATCATGCCCGCCGTCGTGGCGCGGGTGATGTTTTGGATGAACCGGGAATCATCGTAGCGGCGCGCAAGGGTGGACGCAGAGCCGCCGCCCGGCGTGCCTTGCGGTTGGTCCACGCCGGTGGTGCCGCCGCGCGTCGCTCGGATCCAGACAAACTTGACCTTGCCGCTGGTGAAGGCGGTGTTCCAATTATTTTGCGAGATGCCCGTGGCCGAGCTGCCACAGTTCCAGTAGGAAATGTCCGCGCCCAGGATCCGCTCCTGAGCCGGGCTATGCCCCACCCCACCCAACCAGCCGAGGACCAGGATCCCTCCGATGACTTGCCTCAAACGTTCTGACACCCGATGGAAATTACTGCGGCTCAAACCGTTTCGATCCCGATGCTGTATGGAAACACACGCTGTCACAATAGGGCGAAAGTAACGGCGCTATCCATGTGGGGCAAGGAAAGGCCCGTAAAAAATCCCTGCACCCCTTGGCATCATTTCCGACAAACCTGTCAGAGCAAGCGCGACGATAGCGGTGACGCTCCGTGTTCATGGGCACGAACGCCCCACGGCGGATTGTGGGTGCGGAAAATTGGGCGCCCGCCGGAAGGTTCAATCAACGGGAGTTTGAGCGGGCGATGTTTCTGTGCCGGTCGCCGATTCCAATTGAGTCAATCGCTCCTGAAGGGCGGCGAACTCGCCGGCCACTGCCAGGACCACTTCTTCGGGAGTCACCGGAATTTCATTCTCCAGTTTGGCCAGCAGATCCTTCAGGTGGACCACAGGCAATTTGCGCGTCGTCACCGCGGTTTGGGCGGCTTCCTGTTCCCGCACATAACGCGCGCGCAACGCCTCCAGCACAGCGACACACTGGGCATGCGAAAGCGGCGGGCGCGTTTCCTCGGGTTTTCCGGCGTCCGCCACTATCGTCGGGCAAATCTCTTGAATGGCGGCTTCGAGTTCCTCGTCGAGCAACTCGCGGCGACCGGAAGCGGTGGGGGTGACGTTGCGGGCCTCCAACTCCCGCAGCACCGCCCCGAACAGGCTGAAACGGGTGGCTTCCGGACTGCTGACGGGCACCTCAATGATTTCGCCGTCCACATCCTTGGCTGCGTAAACGTAGCGACCGTCGCCGGCCAGCTTCGCAACCCAGCAGGATTCTTCGGCAATCAGTTCCCGGGCGGACTGAATGAGGTCAGCTTTGATTTCGGGAGTGAGCACCGCGATTTGCGCCGGCAGGGATGATTCCGAATCCGCCGCCGGGTCCGGTGTGACGGAGGAGGAATCAGAGTCGGGTTTGACTTGAGACGGTGGCGAGGCGACGGGGGGCGCCTTCCTTGGCGGAAGGGATGGCGCGGGTGCGGGTGGTGAAGGTTTCTCGATTCGGGGTTGGTTTGCCGATTGGGATGATGGCGGTGGAGATGATGCCGGCGCGGTGGGTTCTGTCGTCATCCGGGGCGGCGGAGGCACATCAATAGCCACCCGGCACGATGGGCAGGTTAACGACCGCACGCAGGCCTCCGGCGCGAGTTCGACGCGATGACCGCAAGCGGGACAAGGAAATGCGAAAGCAGCCAGGGAGGGGTCAGGACTGGGATTCATCGGGCTCAGCGATTTTGATTTTGATTCAACGACAAAACGGTCGGCTGATGGGTGGCCAACCGGCGGGCATTTCGTTTTTTCCCGCAGAGGCATCATACCGGCGTTCCGGATGAAAAATCAAATGGAAGCGCGCCCCCGCGCGGGCTCGCTGGAGTTCAGCGCGCCCGGGAGAATCACCCGTCGGTGCTCTGCTCTGGTGGCGGGCGGCTCGACCAATTATTTCCCGCTCTTGGCCGGTTTGGCGCTGCCGCGTTTGCCGCCGCCAGCCAAGAGAACCGTGGCGGTGAGAAATCCGACGGCAAAAAAGGCGAAATACATTATCGCCGCTTTCAGCGCCAACTTGTGAATCAAGGGAGGCAGACGAAACGTCACGGTCTCGCCGTTGTTCAGCCCCATCAGCACCAACACCAGCAGCACGAGCAGAAGGAAGACCGCTTTCAATAGCATTTTCGGGTTCATGGGCGCGCGTTTTGACGAACCATAAGCGGCGCCTGAGGCGGGGTCAAGCGATGGAAAGTCACGCGCCAAAGTCGTGTGGGCGCGGCGCATTTGTCGGGTCAACTCCGGACACCCGTTGGGATGCGCCCCGGCCTTACGGCCCGGGGTTTCACCGGCTGGCAGAACCCCGCCACCATGGACTAGCTTCCCCGTGCTGTGAGCGGGAATAACACGGAGACATACGCAGGAGACAAAAGAAAAAACATGAAGACAAAAATGCTCAAACGCACAAGCGCACTCTGGCTCGCCGCGCTGCTGGCGGCCCCGTTCATGGTCAAGGCCACGCCCCTGACGGTTGGCGGCGATTATTATCTGGGGGTCATCCACCAAAATGTATCCGGCGGGCCGGAGGATATGGATTTCATTAATCGCCTGATCACCCTGTCGGCGGAAGAACTCAACATTCTGATTCCGCCGGAAAACGGGGATACCTACAACCGGCTGGGCAGCACGCTCGCCGGGCCCTTCCCCTCCGCGATCGCCACCGGCTTTGCCCGGGATGATTCGGGCAACCTGTCCGTGGAGACAACGGGATACAGCTACGCCCTGGCGAAATATGTGGCGGGCCAGCAGGCAGCGGGTGCTTTGGTCTGGTTCCTCGATGGGAACGAGACCAATGTGACGCTGCCTGCCAAGTTTAACAACGATCGCAAGAGCCAGCTCTTGTCGGTCAGTTTCTTCCAATCCGAAAGACAACCACACCACGGCGACCCGGTGCCCGAGACCGGTCTGACGGTGTCGTTGTTGGCGGTGGCTTGGGCCGGATTGATGGCCTGGCGCCGCCGGCTGGCCTGATGGCCGGCTCCCGGCTGTGGATTTTCAGTGTACTGGCTCATGGTGATGCAACGCTGCCGGACTGCTCGACAAAGCCAGTTGCCTTGACGACGGGACGACTGGCATGACAGCGCCCCCTCTCCGGGTGGAGGGGGCGCTGGTCTTTTTTCTCCGCTGCGGATCATGCTGCCACGACATCGGTTCACGCTTCCAAGCAAACCCAATCCGACCACTCCCCTTCCTGCCGGCCATCCAGCACGAGTCCGCCCGCGCGTTGGGTTCTTCTCCTGTCCGGTTTGGCCGCCGCAAAATCTTTGCTCGAAATGATCGGCAAAATCGTTACGGTGGAAGCCCATGTCGGACGACGTCCCCAAACTGCGCCTGGTCGCGCCGGATTCGGCGGCGGAGATAGCGCGGCGGATTGAGCAGGAACAACGCGCGCTGCATCGGACGCGGGAATTCGGTCTGGAACAATCCCTGACCGGTTTCCGCGTGGGATCGGTACGGGCATTGAACACCGTGCCGCTCACGCGCGGGATTGAGGATCAAATTGTTTACGCCACCCCGGCGCGACTGGCGGAACTGCTGCGCCGGGATGAATTGGACGCCGGCTTGGTCAGCGTGGTCGAGCCGTTGCTCAACGATCGTTACGACATTCTCGACGGCGTGGCCGTGGCCGCGTTGGGGGAGGTCAAGAGCGTGTTTCTCGCGCATCGCCGGCCGCTGACGGAAGCCGCCGTGGTGTTTTGCGATCCGGCGTCTCTGACCAGCGTGCTGCTCTTGAAAGTGCTTCTGGCCGAGCGCGGCCTGCGGCCGGAGTATCAGCCGTTGAGTGATTATGCGGCGGCCGCTGACAAGGACTTTGTGCTGCTCATCGGTGACGCAGCCCTGGACTTCGCCTTCCGTGAGACGGGCCACGAGATTCTGGATCTCGGCGCGGCTTGGTCAGAGTTGACGAATCTACCGTTTGTGTTTGCGGTCTGGGCGTTGCGGCGGGGGGTGGCCAACACCGAACTGCGCCGCCAGCTCCGTGAAGCCAAGGATTTCGGCATGGACACCCTGGACCAAATTATCCGCAGCCGGACGGAATACACGGAGGATTTTCGCAAGGATTACTTCGGCTGGCACATCCACTACCATCTGGGCGCGGATGAGAAACGGGGCATCGCCAAATTCATGGAACTGCTCCGCCGCCACGGCTGGGGGCCGGTGCACGAGCCCCGGTTTGTCTGGTAACCCCGGCGCTTGCCCCCTGCCCTGCGCTATTGCTCACGTGCTTTCCATTATGGCGTCTGTTGGATCCGATAGAACTGCTGGGGCTGACTGAACGCGTTAGTCACTGTCGTGCGGGTAAGGGCCCCATCACTGGAGATGTCTCTAGACAATGTCATCCAACTTCCAGCACTGAGATTGGAACGGCTTTGGACGGCGTAGTGCCCACCGAGTTCGCTGGTGAAAGTGAGGTGCAAATCATTCTCCATTCTCTCGATTGCCGTGATTGCGGGTTTCGCGAGCGGCGTGAAGGTGAAGTCGCTGATCACGACTTCGATCGGCTGGCTGTTTGCTGGACCAGTGTCTGGGTTGTTTAACCAAAGATTGAAACGGAAACGTTCTTGACCAGGAGAGGGAACATAATGTCCGGCCGACGGATCGTGCCGGTAAACCCAATTGTCAATAACAGAGGCAGGCGGATAGTTGGTTTGGGATTGATCGCCCTTCAACGCAACGAATTCAATCGAACCCGGTTGCCACCTGAAAAATCGTGTTAACGTCGAATTTGTGCTGAGGTCAGGAAGGTAATAACGATGCCGGTTCCCGACTATGAAGTCAGGCTGCACAATAGACTGCGAGTTCGGACCGGAAGGGACGCCCCAGCGGGAGTCCTCAAAGTCGAATTCGCGGTTGTGGGACTCCCCAGAGGTATCATCGTTGCCGTATGCGTCCCAAACGAAGTAACCCACAGTGGCGTTAACGTCGAGGGTGTCGACGCGGCTCTGGGTTTTGAAGAGGTACGTGCCGTAGCCCAGGTGGTCCAGCAAGATCACTTCGCTAGCCCGAATATTTCATCAGAGCGGGGCGAGGCGGATTTATGGGGCAAAGCGGAAGTGGATTGGCTTTGAAGCCTCGAAAAGGCTGATTTTTTCCCTACGTGGGCACAGTCCCCCTTACCCCCGTGG
>Ga0208195_1000097_pt1 | contig 117919 bp, 98 predicted proteins | sample AD_UKC077_MetaG_FD_184441 | JGI IMG/M metagenome (GOLD analysis project Ga0208195, IMG submission 184441) | Active sludge microbial communities of municipal wastewater-treating anaerobic digesters from USA - AD_UKC077_MetaG (SPAdes) (version 2) | ecosystem: Engineered > Bioreactor > Anaerobic >...
GCTGTTTATCCATAATCTCCGGCTCGTTCCTTTGGAACAACAAACCACCCGCTTCCGCAAAGCACTGGCACAAAAGGCTTTCGCACTTGACACAGTAGGGAATTTTTCAATTTATATCGAATTTCTGGATGTGCGCCTGAACTGTTCACAAAGATTAAAACTTGCCACCACGTTGAAGGGGCTCTCTCTTTTGAGAAAGCCCCCTGTTATTACGCTATAAATATGTGCGTATGCGTCAAACGCCGTCTTAGCTTCTCAAAGTCTTAAGGATTGCCGTCAATGTCTCCTTCGCATCTCCCAACATCAGGGCGATATGCTCTTCTCTTCCCTCGTCGTAGAGCGGGTTGTCGACGCCGGCATAACCAGGGAGCTTATCAAAGTTGCAGATGATCAGGTGTTTCGCGTCCTCGACATCGAGAATCGGCATGCCGTAAATCGGCGTGCCGGTCGCCGTATTGGCGGCGGGGTTCACGACGTCGTTCGCGCCGATGACGATGGCGACATCTGTATCCTTGAAAGTGTCGTTAATATCCTGCATCTCATACAGCTTATCGTAGGGGATGTCAACTTCCGCAAGGAGTACGTTCATATGTCCCGGCATACGACCGGCCACGGGATGGATGGCAAACTTCACATCCTTGCCCTCCGCCTCGAGTTCCGTCATCAGTTGCTTCACGGTCGACTGCGCCTGCGAAAGGGCCATACCGTACCCTGGCACGATGATGACACTCTCGGCATCACGTAGCCAAGATTTGCAACATTCTAGGGGGGGCATGGCATCCGAGGTTTGCTTCGGTGTATCCGCTTCTGTGCCAGATGCGCGGAAGGATGTCATAATCGTGCCAAGCGTTGCTTTCGCATCGCCGAGCATCAGCGCGATTTTGTCTTCCCTTCCCTCGTCGTAGAGCGGGTTGTCGACGCCGGCATAGCCGGGGAGCTTGTCGAAGTTGCAGATGATCAGGTGTTTCGCGTCCTCGACATCGAGAATCGGCATGCCGTAAATCGGTGTGCCGGTCGCCGTATTGGCGGCGGGGTTCACGACGTCGTTCGCGCCGATGACGATCGCGACATCGGTATCCTTGAAAGTGTCGTTAATATCCTGCATCTCATACAGCTTATCGTAGGGGATGTCAACTTCCGCAAGGAGTACGTTCATGTGTCCGGGCATACGTCCGGCGACGGGGTGGATTGCGAACTTCACGTCCTTGCCTTCCGCCTCAAGTTCCGTCATCAGCTGTTTCACGATCGACTGCGCCTGCGAAAGGGCCATGCCGTAACCGGGCACGATAATGACACTTTCGGCGTCGCGGAGCCAACGGCCACACGCGCCTTCCGGCGTCGATACATCCGCAGTCTCATCTGAATCGGTAGCGACCTCACCTGCTGCGCGGAAAGAAACCATAATCGTGTTGAGCGTCGCTTTCGCATCGCCGAGCATGAGCGCGATATGGTCTTCCCTTCCCTCTGCGTAGAGCGGGTTGTCGACGCCGGCATAACCGGGGAGCTTGTCGAAGTTGCAGATGATCAGGTGTTTCGCGTCCTCGACATCGAGAATCGGCATGCCGTAGATCGGCGTGCCAGTCGCCGTATTGGCGGCGGGGTTCACAACGTCGTTCGCGCCGATGACGATCGCAACATCGGTATCCTTGAAAGCTTCGTTGATGTCCTGCATCTCGTAGAGCTTATCGTAGGGGATGTCGACCTCGGCGAGGAGCACGTTCATGTGACCCGGCATACGCCCGGCGACGGGGTGGATGGCGAACTTCACGTCCTTGCCTTCCGCCTCGAGTTCCGTCATCAACTGTTTGACGATCGACTGCGCCTGTGAAAGGGCCATGCCGTAACCGGGCACGATGATGACGCTCTCGGCGTCGCGCAACCAGCATCCGCACGCTTCCTCGGGCGACATTTCAGCGGATTCTTGAACCTCAGGCTCTGTCACTTCAACGACTGGCGCCTCCGTCTTCTTTGCCGGTTTAGCACCCGCAACGGAAGTCTTGCCGAGCAGAATATCGAAGAGCTTGCGGTTCATGGAACGGCACATAATCTGTGTAAGCAGGAGACCCGACGCCCCGACGACACCGCCGATGGCGACAAGGAGCGGATCGCCAATCGCCATACCGGCGATTGACCCCGCCACTCCGGAGAAGGAGTTGAGCAGAGAGATTGTGATCGGCATATCGGCACCGCCGACGCGGATGGAGAAAATAACGCCGAATACCCCGGATAGGATGGAACATCCGATGAGAAGAACGATTTTCCATACGACATGATCCGTCACATCGCGGATGGCGAGCAGAACAACCGTCACAAGCGAAAGGATCAATGAAAGTGCGGTCCAAAGTTGATGGTTTTTCAAAATGATCGGACGTTGCGGAAGCACTTTATGCAGTTTTCCCGCGGCCACAAGGCTTCCCGTGAACGTAAGCGAACCGACGAAGATCGCGAGTCCAGCTGTCACCAGTGTAAAGACCGTCTCGTCCGGTTTGGCGGCAATGAGCGTCAGGATACCGGAGAGCATGGAAGCGGCGCCACCGAGTCCGTTCAAAAGACCGACCATTTCCGGCATCTCGATCATCTTGACGCGGATCGATGCGATGATGCCGATCAGAAGTCCGACAAGCATAGCGGCATAGAGAAGCCAAACGTTGAAAATATCGAAGTACCAGAGTGTCAGAACGATCGCGAGAAGCATACTCAAGGAGCCAAGGGCGTTACCTGCCACGGACGTCTCGACTTTGCTCATCATCGCAATGCCGATAAGAACGACCACCGTGAGAACACCCGCAGCAATGTAATAGAACGTGCTCGACCCTGTTCTCGCTTCCGCGAGCACGGGAATCGCTGTCAAGAGCAGACGGGAGAAGGAATGCATCATTTGTCTTCTCCTTTCGTCGAACTTCTGTGGAACATCTTCAGCATGCGATGCGTGACACCGAATCCGCTAACGACGTTAATCATCGCGAGAATGATAGCCACAAATCCGAGAAGCTTGCTGCCCCAGTGAATCGCCGTGGCCGTTGCTGTAAGACATCCGAGCACGGTCACGCCTGAGAAGGCGTTCATGCCGGACATAAGAGGCGTATGCAGCAAACTCGGGACTCGATTAATAATCTTGTAGCCAACCAGCGTCGCTACAACGAAGACGCCGAGCAGGATGGCTTGTGTGATTGTCATGGACATGTCTCCTTTTTATATTATTTATTCTTTTGACAAGGCAACGCCGCTTGGTTTCGCGGCGCCTGAAGCGATAGAAAGAATCTGTTCGGATGCCTCCTAGACAGCCGTCCGTTCCGTCCTGTTATGCGAAGTGCTGACGCAGAAGTGCCGCATCGCGAAACGATGCGGCACCCGCAATAACGGAATGTCTAATGACCAAGTGCGGCGAATGCCTCCAACGCACCCTTATGAACCACTTTTCCGGCGTACGTCGTGAGAGATTCTTGGATAATTTGATCCTCCATATCAAGGTAGATTTCTCCATCCTTGATGAGGTATTTCAAGAGGTTGTATACGTTCTGCGAGAACATCCATGTGGAGCTCTTCGGCAGAAGGCCCGGGATGTTCTTGATGCCGACCAGCGTCACACCATGTTTCACTTCAACCGTTCCCGGAGGCGTGATGGCACAGTTACCGCCTTGGTCGATCGAGATGTCGACGATAGCGGAACCGGGTTTCATCGATTTCACCATTTCTTCCGTGACGAGTGTAGGCGCAAGCTTGCCCGGAACGAGCGCCGACAGGAAAATGATGTCCATGTCCTTAACATATTCGGCGAGGATGCGACGCTCTTCTTCCAAACGCTCCGGCGAGAGCATCAGGGCGTATCCGCCTTCTCCGATCGCTTCTTCCGCCGGCACGCCGAGATCGATGACTTTCGCGCCGAGCGACATCGCCTGCTCCGCGGCTGCGGGACGAATATCGGCGGCGTGAACGATGGCGCCAAGACGTTTCGCCGTCGCGATCGCCTGAAGTCCGCCGACGCCTACGCCGACGACGAGAACGTTAATGGGCTTGATCATGCCGACGGCAGTAAAAATCTGCGGTACGAAGTTTGGCAGTTCGTTGGCGGCGATCAGCATTCCTTTATATCCCGCGCATGTGCTCATGGATGTCAAAGCGTCCATCGCCTGCGCACGCGTAATACGGGGAATGCCGTCGAGCGTAATGCTTGTGATACCGCGCTCAGCCATGTGTTTAACCATGTCATGGTTTGCCGGTGCGGCGGGGTGGATGAATGTGATAATAACTTGGCCTTCATGCATGAGGTCGACTTCGTGTTTGTCATGCTGCTCATTGAAGAGCGGCTCTTTAACTTTTAGGATGACGTCCGCGCGATCAAAAAGCTCCGCGACATTTTCGACGATTTCTGCTCCGGCTGCTACATATTCCTGATCATGATAAAAAGCACCTTCTCCGGCGTTTTTTTCAATGAGAACGGTCAGCCCGTCGCTGACCATCTTCTTCACTGTTTCGGGTGAAGCCGCCACGCGCCTCTCGCCCTTCATGATTTCCTTTGGAACACCGATAATCATTTTTACACCTCCTGCGTGAACTATTGTTATCGATACGTCTGTATACTAACAGGTTTTATGAATAATGACAAACGAAATTTAGATAACTTTCCGAATCAAAGCACTCAAAAATAGAAGCCTTTGTATATTATGATGAACTTTTTTGAGAAAAAGATTGACAAACTTTTATAATTATATGTATTCTAATATCGAGTGAGCACTCGCTCGTTTTTTACAGAAAGTAGCCTGAGCACGAACGTATCAACGTTTAAAGGCCGCCAAAACTGTATAAAAGCTGACTGTTCCGCATAAGAAGGGAGTGATTATTATGTATGAAACAGTAAAAGCGTCAATCAATCTGCACGCCATTCTCAGAAACATGGAAGATCTGTGCCAGCTTGATGACGCGTCCGCAGAGGCGGTGGGCGACCGCCATGTCTCCATTCGATTCTCCGTGCCTGAGATTGATCGACTCGTCCTCACCTTTCGCAATCAATCATGTCAAGCAGGACGTGGAGATGAAATCCCGTACAACATGAATCTACGCTTTTCGTCTCCCGAGCACCTCAATCTCATGGTCGAAGGAGTGAAGAACCCGATACCGACGAAAGGGTTCAGACACATCGGGTTTCTCAAAGACACTTTTACCTTCCTGGCGGGGCAACTCGAGAGCTACTTGAAACCTGATCATGAAAAGGCAGCGACGGACTTTGATTATCTGAAGAAGAGCACGATATTGACTGCATATGCGGCGCTCTACGCGGTGCCGGAAATCGCCCGCTACGATGAGACGGGGCGCAAGTTAGCGGGGAAAATAGAGGACGGCATCATCAACGTCACGGTAGGCGACGATTTCGGTCTCCATCTCATCGCGGAAAAAGGACGGCTTCGCACGATAAAAGGCAGAAGCGCCAACGCGCGTACCGCCATGATGTTCGACACATTTGAGACGGCGTTCGGTTTGTTAAACGGAAAACTTGACAGTTACACATGCATTGGGCTGGGGCTCCTCGCCGTTCGCGGTCGCGTTTCCATGATTGACAACTTCAACAAGCTGCTGGGCATGGTCCCGCATTACCTCTCGTGAAAGGAGTAAAACGATATGCAACGATATCAGTATCCTAAAAGTAGAGAGTTGTTTGAAAGGGCGGTCAAAGTGATCCCAGCGGGGATCCCGGGTCATCTCGGTCCTGCATCGGGTTGCTTTATTCCCGTTTCGGCGTATCCATTTTTCTGCGAGAGGGCGGAGGGAACATATTTTTGGGATGTGGACGGCAACCGCTTCATCGATTATATGTGCGCTTACGGTCCCAATATCTTGGGGTACAACCACCCGGAGGTCGATGCCGCCGCGCGCGCGCAGATTGAGAAAGCAAACTGTACGACGGTTCCCGCGCCGCTGATGATCGAATTGGCGGAGCTACTCGTCGACACAGTCGATAGCGCGGACTGGGCTATGTTCGCCAAGAATGGCGGCGACGTGACGAACCTCGCGATGCTCACTGCCAGAGCGGCGACGGGAAGGAAGAAAATCGTCAAATTCGTCGGAGGATATCACGGTGTGCATCCGTGGATGTTGGACGTCGGATATCCCGGCGTTCTCTACGAGGACATCGAGAACATCATCACCATTCCATTCAATAATGTGAAGATGTTTAAGCGCGTTCTCGCCGATCATCACGGCGATATCGCCGGCGTGATTTCAACACCCTACGATCATCAGGCGATGAACGAGAATCATCTGCCTGCGGATGGTTTCTGGAATGAGGTGCGTCAGCTTTGTACGGCGAACGGTATCGTGCTCATTCTTGATGACGTCCGCTGTGGTTTCCGACTCGATCTGCGCGGTTCCGATTACCATTATGGCTTCCGCGCAGACTTGATCTGTTTTTGCAAGGCGTTGGCGAACGGTTACAACATCTCGGCACTGTGTGGCGCGGAATCGCTCCGACCGGCGATCAGCTCGGTTTTCGCGACGGGCAGTTATTGGTTATCGGCGGTACCAATCGCCGCTGCCATTCGCTGCATTGAAATCCTGCGCGAGATCAACGCTCCTCAAATCATGAAAGAAATAGGCGATAAGTTTGCCGATGGACTGATCAAGGTCGCTGACGAGCACTGCTTCGAACTTCGCGTAACGGGAGAGCGCGCCATGCCGATATTAACGCTCGGCAACGATGACTCCAATTTCCTTCTGCAGGAGTGGGTCGCTGAAATGATGATGCGGGGCATCTTCCTCGCGAACCATCACAACATCTTTATGAACTGTGCCGTTTCAGATGAAGACCTCGAGCAAACGTTTGCCGCAGCTCACGATGCCTTTGAAACAGTGCGAAAGAACCATCCGGAAATGTACCGCTAAGAAGGAGGTTTACCCATGCCATTGACAAAAGAAGAACTGCTCGCCATCGAAGCGAAAGCTCACGAACACAGACGCACGATCATTGAAACGACGCTCTGTGCGGGTAGCGGACACATCGGCGGCGCACTCAGCATGATCGACGTCACAACATTGCTTTACAGCCGATTCATGCGAATCGACCCTGATAACGCGGATTGGGAAGACCGCGATCGGTTTATCCTGTCGAAAGGTCATGCAGGTATCGGCTTTGTCGCCATACTTGCAGATATCGGCTACGTCGACAGAAGAGATTTGGAAACATTTAATCTGACCGGCTCGAATCTCGGTATCCATCTCGACGCCAGCAAGGTGCCGGGTGTCGACGCATCAACCGGTTCGCTCGGTCACGGTTTGTCGATTGCGCTCGGAACGGCCTTGGCTGCCAAACAACTGGGCAAGGAGTACCGCACATTCTGCTTGCTGGGTGACGGCGAATGTCAGGAGGGGTCGGTCTGGGAGGCCGCCATGGCGATTTCTCATTTCAACCCGCCGAACCTCGTAACGCTCGTCGACCGCAACCACGCGCAGATCGACGGCATGACAGAGGATGTGATGCCGCTTGAACCCTTTGCCGATAAGTGGCGCGCGTTCGGTTTTCATACGGTGACCGTTGACGGACATGATTTTGAAGCGATGAACGACGCGATCAGGGAAGCTCTCGACAGAAAAGACGTACCGACCTGTATCATTCTCGATACGTGCAAAGGGAAAGGTATCGGCTTCTGCGAGGGCAACTACCGCTGGCACTATGGCGGCATCACGCAGGAAATGGGCGAAGAGGCAATGCGCGACCTTGACGCGTATTACGAAAGAAGAGTGGCAGCCATTGAATGGAGAGGAGAAGAATAATGGGTATCTCATTTACGAGCATCAATCAAACGAAGCTTTCGACAGGTGAAGTCTATTGTGAGACTTTGTGTGAGCTGGCAGAGGAGAACCCGCGCATTGTCGCCTTGACGGCGGACCTCGGACAATCGTCGAAGATCGGTGAATTCATGAAAAAGTTCCCCGACCGTTTCTACCAATTCGGTATCGCCGAGCAGAACATGTACGGAGTCGCTGCCGGGATGGCGAAGGCGGGGCTGATTCCCTTTACGTCGTCGTTTGCCATATTTACGTCTTGTCGCGCGCTCGACCAAGTCCACACGGACATCTGCTACCAGAGAGCGAACGTCAAAATGATCTCCTCGCACGCCGGAACTTCCTTTGGACAAGCCGGCACGACGCACCACTCGACGGAAGACATTGCCATCATGCGCTCGATGGCAAATCTCGTCGTCATTGTCCCGGCAGACGGTATGGAAACGGCGAACGTCGTGCGCGCCGCTGTCGAGTATGAGGGGCCTGTCTACATCCGTATCAACCGCGGATTCGACCAACTCGTATACAAAGAACTTGATTACGGTTACGAGATTGGGAAAGCCGTTCAGCTCGCCGAAGGGACGGATGTCACCATCATCGCGTGCGGCTCGGGCGTTTTCCAAGCGGTACAAGCGTCGGCCGAACTTGATGCCGTCGGCATTAAGGCGCGTGTACTCAACATGCACACGATCAAGCCGATTGACAAGGACGCCATCTTGAAAGCCTGTCGTGACACGCGAAGGATTATCACCGTAGAGGACCATAACGTCATCGGAGGTCTTGGCGGCGCCGTCGCAGAGGTGCTCGCGGAGAGTGGCATGAGCTGCGCTTTCCGCCGACTCGGACTGCAAGATTGTTTCTCTCCGATCGGCTATCACGAAGACCTGATGGCGATACACGGCATCGACACGAACGGCATCGTCAAATCTGTGCACGATCTCCTACAACTCGATTTTGAGGATGATGACGATTGGGATGACGAGGTGTGATATGGATACGAGAGATGATCGTTATTCAGGAAAGATTTTCTTCAACGCCGTTCTGCCTCTCGTACGTGTCATCATCGAGGATGTGCCCGGCATCACCGCGTCTCTCAAGGGGAAATCAGGCACATTTCAAGTGAGCGCGATGACCGATGAAGGGATCTGGGCGACGCACTTCACTGTCGACAACGGAGTGGTCACGACGACGCTCGGCGCGCTCGACGACAAACCGACGGTCGAACTCGCGTTCAAGAATCTTCGCGATTTCAACGGTTTTATGAAAGGCACGTCGAAAAAACTGCCGTCGATCCGCGGGCTGATGCGTCTCGGTATCCTGATCCCGTTTATGCGGGCACTGTTGAAAATGGCGTCGCTGCTCGGGTTGAAGGAGGCACCGAAAGAAGAAGAAACGCAGCGGCTTCTCGTCAAGCTCTATTTCTACCTCTTATCTTCCGGCATCAGCCAGCTGAACCGTGAAGGTCATCCGATGATTACGGAATGGACGAGAAAAAGCCCGAATCGCGTCTATGCTTGGACCGTTGACGGTTATGACGATGTCGCCGCGTATCTTCGCGTAAAAGCGGGAAAGACAAAAGCGGCGCGCGGTCGATACAGGAGATCACAGCCGTTCTTTACGATGCGGTTTATCGATCTCGAGAGCGCGCTTGCGACATTACTAGGAACCGGAGACATGATGGAGCTTGTCGCCGGCGGAAAGATGATCATGGAGGGCGGTCCGGAGTTCGGGAACATGCTGGGCGATTACATGCTTCTCGTCGGCTCCTACGCTCAGGCGTAGTGTCGATAGGGGGAGCGCCTGAACTCGAGGGGGGATTAGCAGGGGGAATCCCCCCTCTCCTTTATTTCGGCAAATGAGCGAGTCGCGAACGTATCGATCACGGCGACTTATGAGATAATGAGTGAAATTCATATAAATATGACGGAGACTTAAGGAGGAAACATATGTCGTCTTCGCCTTTTTATAAAGAGACCTTCGACAAGATCTCACCGGAAAAACAAGACAGCATTTTCACAACGGCGATTACAGTTTTTGCGGAGTGCGGATTTGATGCAGCCAATATAAATGACATCGCAAAGCTCGCAGGTGTCAGCATCGGCTCAATGTACAGCTATTTTGAGTCAAAAGAGGATCTCTTCCTTGCCTTGGTGGAAAAAGGATTGGAGCTTCTTGACCGCGCGATGAATGAATGTTGTCCGGACGAAGGAACGATTGCGGAGGTGTTGGAGCGAATCTTTCGTGTCGCCATCCGGTATACGGAGAAACACCCCGATATGTGTCGTCTTTATCTCCTGATCACGACTGATAACATGAAGGCACAGACGGAAAGACTCTCGGATCGCGCGGAGATGAGCTTTCGGGAGATGTACAAAGCCGTTTTGAGACGTGCCGTCGAAAAAGGAGAAGTGAGAAGAGACATTGATCTCGATGCCGCCGCACTTTTCATCGACAACGCGGTGGTGATGCTCCAATTTTCGCTGACATCGCGGTATTATCAGCTTAGGATGGAACATTATCTCGGCGCGAAAAGCGGTGATGATTACGAACGCCTTGTTCGCTCAAATGTCGACTTTATCTGTCGTGGTCTAGGTGTAGATTTTTGACGAATCACGCGGTGATCGCAGCCAAGAGCAGATTTAAGAGCCGGATGGTTGAGGCTAGCACGTTCTTTGCCGGCAGCGGCGGAGGAAAGGAGTTGTGATGAAATCATTTAGAAAAGTACTGACGCTCAACGCTCCGACACGGCGGGCGTTTATTCACCTGACACCGGAGGTCGAAAAGGCACTAGCCGAGAGCGGTATACGCGAAGGATTGTGCCTCGTCAACGCCATGCATATCACGGCAAGTGTTTTTATTAACGATAATGAAAGTGGTCTGCACCGTGACTTTGAACGGTGGTTGGAGAAGCTCGCACCGGAGAAACCGTATGATCAATACGATCATAACGGGTATGAAGATAATGCCGACGCGCACCTGAAACGCAGCGTCATGGGGCGTGAAGTCGTCGTCGCCGTGACCGAAGGGCGCCTCGATTTCGGGCCCTGGGAGCGCATTTTCTATGGGGAATTTGACGGGAAGCGCCCGAAGCGCGTTCTGATAAAAATCATTGGAGAGTGATGAACCGGGACAGTAAGTTAAGAAAGGAAACGAACATATGTCAAAGTACCCCGAAACGTTAATCGCTGATTGGTTAAAAGATTCCGGAAATTGGTTCCTCGATGAAGAGATGGAGTGTGTCGGTCGCATGAGCCGGGCGCTTTATCCTTACAAATCGATGTTTTCGCCGATTCGCGTCAACGGCATTACACTGAAAAACAGGCTCGTCATGGCGCCTATGGGGAACATCTCTCAAGCGGAGGAGACGGGGCGACCCAATCAATCCATGATCGCCTATTTCGAAGAACGCGCCAAAGGCGGCGTCGGCCTGATCACGTCGGGTCTCATACCCGTCAGTTTCGGGATCGACCACACGTTGACGGAGCCGGGCGGTCTCACATATTTTCCGAAAATTCTCGGTAGCAGAACATTTTTTTCAGGGTGGCGCGATATCGCGCACAACACGCATGCGGCGGGAGCTCATTTCTTTATCCAGCTGACGGCGGGACTCGGTCGCGTCGGCAATCCGCAGTGCCTTGTCAATCAACACAAGTTTCCCGTTTCCGCGTCGCTTAATCCGAACTACTATTTGCCGGCAGTCCCCTGTTTAAGGATTTCCGGAAGAAAGCTCAAAACAATCGTCAAAAACTTCGGTCAGGCTGCAGCCGACGCGAAAACGGCGACCATCGACGGTGTGTATCTCCACGGCCACGAAGGATACCTCTTGGAGCAAATGAGCAACACGGCGTTCAATCGCCGAAAATGGGGTCGATACGCCGATTGGCAGGCATTCGGACTCGATATCGTGCGAGAGATACGCAAACGGACGGGACCGGATTACCCCATCATGTACCGGATCAACTTGTCGTTGGCGCTCAACGCGACGTACGGCAAACGTATGCAAACAGTGAAGACGCTCAAGAAATTCAGCAATGAACGAACGATTGAACAGACGCTTGACTATATGAAGAATCTCGTTCAAGCCGGCGTCGACATGTTCGATGTCGATCTCGGATGCTACGACAACTGGTGGCTCCCACATCCGCCGACAACGATGAAGCCCGGTGTTTTCCTGGAAGTTGCCAAGCTCGTCAAGGATCACTTCGCCGAGAATAACATCGTATCGAACAAAGGGCTTCCCGTTCCCATCGTCGCCGTGGGCAAGCTCGGTTACCCCGACCTTGCGGAGAAGGCGATCGCTGATGAGATGTGCGACATGGTCATGCTCGGACGTCCTCTGCTCGCCGATCCGATGTGGCCGAGAAAAGCGTATGCCGGTCAAGTTCAGGAGATCCGACCCTGTATCGGATGTCAGGAGGCGTGCATCAACGAGTTCGTCGAAGGCGGACACCCGAGCTGTGCCGTCAATCCAAGAACTTCGCACGAGTCAACCCTTCCCGAGAAACCTCTTCCCGCACCTATCAAGAAAAAAGTTGCCATTGTCGGTGCCGGACCTGCAGGTTTTGAATGTGCGATGGCTGTGCTCGATCGCGGTCACGAAGTACACCTGATCGACAAGCAGGAAGGCGTTGGCGGCATGGTGCGTCTTGCGGCGATCCCCGCCTTTAAGCGCGACGTGAAAAACTATCTCGACTGGATGGAGCGCACGGTCGACCAGCGTGTTAAAGATAATCCCGACTTCCAGCTAATGCTGAACACGGAGGCGACGCTTTACATGTTGGAGGACGGAAAATACGACGCTATCGTCTGTGCGACGGGAAGTCGCGAGAAAACTCCCGGCGTTGAAGGTCTCGAGAAGGCCGTATTCGCTCGAGCATTGCTATTAGATACATCCTTGCTTGACGGGAAAGAAAAGATCGTCGTTGTGGGCGGCGGAACGGTTGGCTGCGAAGTCGCCTTAATGCTCGCCGCGGAATACGGTCGCAAAGTGACCGTACTCGAGATGCTCCCGACGTTGATGAGCCACGTCTCTACGGCGAATCGCACACACCTGATCCATGAGCTCGAAAAGCACGGCGTAACACTGATTAACTGCGCCAAACTCGAGAAAATCGAAGATAACAGCGTGGCGGTTTACGTCAACGAATCACCCACTGTGCCCGATCCGTACAACACATGGAACCCCGTCCTCCCCGAGAATGTTCCCAATCCGCTGGCGAAACCGATTAAGAGTGAATACAAGATGAGGTCGATCGACGCTGACCTCGTCGTTCTCGCCGTCGGCCACGAGCAGGACAACACACTTCATCGATTGATTAAGGATGCCTACATCACGCCGGAACTCCATCTCCTCGGCGACGCGGCGCACACCGGGATGATCATGCACGCCGTCCGTGCCGGATACAGGACGGGACTTTCGATTTGACGCGGCGGGCAACAACTGGGAAAGACGTAGTTATTTAAAGAGCAGAGGAACAACGGGTGACAAACAGACGGAAAAAGACCGACAAACGCTTGAATATCGCGCTGATCGGTTGCGGTCGCGCGTCAGCCGATCACCTCAAGGCGATTCACTTTTTCGAGAAACGCCGTTTCGTTGAGCTTAGGGCGATCGTCGACAAGAACGAACAGGCGATTGAAAGCGTTCTCGCCTCACGCTCCTCTCAATTCAAGCGACCGATCGTCTCCGACAACATCGATGATGTTCTGGAAAAGACACAGATCGACCTTACAGTGATCGCGACGCCTCCCGCTTCTCATTTTCCTCTTGCCTTGAAGGCTCTTGACGCCCATTCGCATCTCATCGTGGAAAAGCCGCTGACGCTCGATATGGGCGAGGCGGAGAAAATGATCGCGCTTGCACGAGAGCGAAAGCGCAAGATCGCAGTGGGAATGAAGTATCGCTACATTCCTGGCGTGCGCGAGATAAAAGATTATATTGACAGAGGCGCTTTCGGCGATGTCCTCTACGGTTCTACCGCTGTCCGTTGGGGGCACGATCAAGCGTATTACGATCAAGCTCCATGGTTCGGCACGTGGGAGCGCGATGGCGGAGCCTTGATGAATCAGAGCATTCACGCCGTCGACTTGATGGCATGGCTGATGAGCGCGGAACCCTTAACCGCGACTGCCGTCCTTCTACGGCAATGTCACAAAATAGAAGCTGCCGATCTCGCCGTCGGTACGCTGACGCTTCGCGGCAACCGTCTGCTCCATATTGAGGGCACGACGAATACGAACCCGGAGGAAAAGAGCGCGTCGTTCTTTCTCCGCTGTGAGCGCGGAACGGTCTCGGCGTCTATTGTGAGCGGCGACGTAAAAATCTCTATCATTGGCGATGACGGCAAGAAAAATCAAATACGATTTCTTCTCGATGCTGTCAAAAACCGAATCAAGCGCGAAGGCTTCGGCGTGATCAAAAGGCTGGGCAATCCGTATACGTTCCTGTACGGCGATATGCTCGATGCCATCGAGAGTGACCGAGCGCCCTTAGCCGACGGAGAAGCGGGGCGTGACGCCCTCGCCATCGTCTTTTCACTCTTCCAAGCCGGGCGCGAAGGTCGAACCGTTCCGTATCCACCTGTCAACTTCACGCTCCGCGATATGCATGGTTTCTTCGACGAATGAGAGACCGGAATATCGAACGTTAGAGACGAAACACCGAAAAGGATTTCCGTCCCGTATAATCTGAAGGAAGCAACACGGATCAATATTAAAATAAAAATAGAATGCAGTTTATTCAAAGGGGATAACGCAAATGAACAAGAACGATGTTAAACGAATTCTCGCCGCAACGGACCACACGTTGCTCCGCCCGACCGCTACATTCGATGAAATTAAAAAGCTTCTGACCGAAGGAATGGAGTTCGGATGCGCGAGTTGTTGTATCCCGACATCCTATGTCGATGAGGCCGTCGACTTTGTCGACGGCGCCCTGCCGATATGCACGGTGATCGGTTTTCCCAACGGATACGAAACGACCGGCTCGAAGCTGTTCCAGACGGAGGACGCGCTCGAAGGCGGCGCATCGGAGATCGATATGGTAATCAATCTCGGTTGGGTCAAGGACGGACTTTGGGATCTCATCTACGACGAAATCGAGCAAATCAGGGATCTCTGTGATGACGCCATCCTGAAAGTCATCATCGAGACGTCCGAACTTGAGGATCGCGAGAAGATTCGCCTCTGTGAGATCGTCACCGACTGCGAAGCCGACTTCATAAAAACATCGACGGGGTTTGCCTCTGGAGGCGCGACGCCCGATGACGTCCTTCTTCTTTGCCGTCACGTCGGTCCGCACATCGGAGTCAAGGCCTCCGGCGGCATTCGAACCTTGGAAGACGCGCTGGCCTACCTTGAAATCGGAGCGGGACGACTCGGCGCCAGCGCGCTCGTCGGTCTCGCGCGTCCGTTCTTTGACGAGAAGTAAATCCGGCACATCTGACAGATGTTCAGCCAAGTTTCGTGACGACACATTGGACGCGAGCCCGCGTCTCAGCTTTCGCGATTCGAAAACATGAAGGAAGGAACGCTTTGAACATGAATTACATGAAGATCGACAACACGTACATCATCCGCATTGACCGCGGAGAAGAAATCGTCAAAGCCGTCAACGACATTTGCCGCGAGGAGAACATTACGCTCGGTTCCTTGAGCGGTCTCGGAGCCGTCGACAGCGCCAAACTCGGTCTCTATTCACTTGAGAAACGAGAATACATCGTAAATAAATTCGAAGGCGAATACGAGATTACAAGTCTCATCGGCAACATCACGACGAAAGACGGCGTCCCCTACATTCACATGCACATGACGATCAGCGATATCACCGGCGCCGTTATGGGCGGGCATCTCAGCGAAGCGCGCGTCGCCGTTACATGCGAGATTGTAATCCGGACGGCAGAAGGGACGATCGAACGCGAACCCGATCCCGTCATAGGTATTAATATGATGGTTTTCCCCGAGAGCTCGCTCTAATTTCGTAGCAATTAATGATTGCTACGCGCGGTGAAGCATTATAGACTGGTGCTTACCTATGCAAGCAAACAAAGAAAAAAGTAAATCGCTCGTCCGGCGTTTCGTCTCCTATTACGGACCGTATAAATGGCTTTTCACGGCAGATTTGTTCTCTGCCGCCATTAACGGTGGCGTGGGTCTCGTGTTCCCCGCCATGATTCGTTATATCATCAACGACGTTTTCACCATGTCCGATACATCGCTCATTGCGCCCATTCTGACGAAGATGGCGATCTTGATGTTTGTCCTCTATCTTGTCGAGGCAGGTTCTCTCTATTTCGTCTCGTCATGGGGGCACATTCTCGGCGCGCGTATTGAAACGGACATGCGACACGACCTGTTTGAGCACATGGAGAAACTCTCGTTCTCATTCTTCGACAAAACGAGCACGGGAAAAATGGTGTCTCGCCTCATCTCCGACTTGGGCGACATCACGGAGCTTGCACATCACGGACCGGAGAACCTGTTCATCTCCGCCTTTAAAATCGTCGGGTCGTTCATCATCTTGTCGCGCATTCACTTTCCCATGTCGATGATCCTACTCGGTTTCACGATTCTTCTCGTCATACTCATGTTCGGCTATCGCGCGAAAATGACGAACGTCTTCATGGACAATCGCCGTAAAATCGCCGAGGTCAACGCCATCGTCCAAGACAGTCTGTCTGGCATTCGCACGGTTCAGTCTTTCTCGAACGAGCAGATTGAGATGGAAAAATTCCATCACGGGAATGAAGCTTTCTATCATTCCAAGAAGCGTATGTACTTCTTCATGGGCAAGTACTTCACGCTCAACCAATTCATGCAGGGCATGCTCTATCTCGTGACGCTCGTTACGGGCGGCATCTACGTCATACGGGGGACGCTCCGCCCCGGCGATGCGATCGCTTTTATCCTCTACATCAACATGTATCTCGCTCCCATTCGGACGCTCATCATGTTCAACGAGCAGTTCCAGAAAGGAATGACGGGGTTTCGCAGAATGGTAGAAATCCTCGACACGGAACCCGATATCGTCGACCGGCAGGACGCTGTCGATGCCGGCACGCTGATGGGAACGATCGAGTTTGATCACGTTTCATTCTCATACGGAGAAGAAAAAGTTCTGTCTGATCTCTCGTTCACGATTGAGTCCGGTAAAACGGTCGCTCTCGTCGGACCTTCCGGCGTAGGAAAGACGACGATCTGCTCGCTCATCCCGAGATTTTACGATGTGACGGGCGGTCGCGTACTCATCGACGGTACGGATATCCGCGATTTCACACTCCGTTCGCTCCGCAACAATATCGCCGTCGTGCAACAGGACGTCTATCTGTTTAACAGCACCGTACGCGAAAACATCAGCTACGGCGATTGGGAAGCGGAAGACGATGCCATCCGCGAAGCGGCAGAGAACGCGCAAATACACGAGTTCATCGAGTCGCTTCCCTCTGGATACGAGACGATCGTGGGCGAACGAGGTGTCCGTTTCTCGGGAGGCGAGCGTCAGCGCATCTCCATTGCACGCGCATTCCTGCGCAACCCGTCGATCCTGATTCTCGACGAGGCGACGAGCTCGCTCGACAATATCAGCGAGCGCGCCATCCAAGCCGCTCTCGATGTGTTGTCGCGCGATCGCACGACGCTCGTCATCGCGCATCGGCTCTCGACGATTCGTAACGCCGACGAGATTCTCGTCCTTTCGGACGGCGGCATCGCCGAACGCGGAACGCACGAGGAGCTTCTCGAAAAAGGAGGCGAATACGCCTTCCTCTACCAAAGCCAATTCGCGGACCAGTAAAAGCGCAGTGACACATCATTCGCCACTCGTGATAGAATGAGTCGTCATCAAAGTAACGAAAGAATCGCAACAGGCAGTATAGTATGACTGTGAGGAGGACATAGAATGAATCGTTGGGACAACATACCGATGGATCGTATCCGAAAAGATCAGTTTTTTGCCGTGATCGAAATTCCTCGCGGAAGCAAACAAAAATACGAGTACGACGAAGAAATCGGCATGCTGAGACTTGACCGTATCTTGTATACGTCAACACACTACCCCGCCAATTACGGCTTCATTCCGCACACGCTCTCCAACGACGGCGACGCGCTTGACGTCCTCGTGCTATCGCAGGAAAGCCTTCTCCCGATGTCGCTCGTCGAGTGCTACCCGATCGGCGCCTTTTCAATGATCGACGACAATCTGGAAGATGAAAAGATCATCGCCATTCCTTACGGCGACCCGCAAATGAGAAGCTGGACCGAGCTGGAAGATCTCCCGGAACATATGCTCACTGAGATGCAACACTTCTTCAGCGTCTATAAAGAGCTCGAGGGCAAGGGAACGGCGCTCACGAAAACCCATTCGGCAGAATCGGCTAAGCGCGTCATAGAAAGAGCGCTTAAAAGGTTTCAAGAGCTGAATCGACGGTAATTGCTTACTTATAATCTTACGGAGTTCTTTAAAGATCACTTACGGCGGTTGGATCAATCCAACCGCTTTTTTATATCGCCCTTCCGCTTTGCACCATCGTTACAGCGTGTCGACGCGGGTTTTAAGAAGCTTGTGAACACGCCGATCAGATATTACCTAAAATGACGAACGGCAAATGATTTTCGGCTATGTCGCGTAGTTTGTATAAAGTCTTTCGCGGCGTGGCGGGCACATCGTATTGCCAACAAGGGAAATAGCGCGAGAGATGTAAAACGATGTCACAATTGACGGATGCGAGGTATGCCGCCTCGCGCTCCATGTCTTCTTCATCGTCAGAAAGTCCGGGAACGACGAGAGTCGTCACTTCGACATGCGCCGTTTTCGATGCGCGTTCAATCGTACGAAGCGTCACATCAAGACACCCGCCCAGTTTCTTGTATGCCTCGCCGTTGAAGGATTTTAGGTCGATGTTCCAAGCCGAGATAAGCGGCAACAGTTCGTCAAGCGGCTCCGGTTCAATCTGACCGTTCGTCACGACGACCGTCTCAAGCTCTTTACGGCGAGCCAAAACTGCCGTATCTCTGACAAATTCGTATCCGACGAGCGGCTCATTGTACGTAAAGGCAATGCCGATATTTCCGCGAGAACGCAGAGAAAGCGCCCGCTCCACTAGCTCTTCGGGTGAGACGTTCGCGCTCCGGCTTTTACCCCTTGCGTCGTGTGCTATCTCAAAATTCTGACAGAAAGGGCATGCCATGTTACAGCCGTAGCTGCCTGCGGAGAGAATATAGGCACCGGGATGAAAGTGCGATAACGGTTTCTTCTCGATAGGGTCGAGCGCCAGACTCGTCAATTTTCCGTAGTTCTCCGCAACGACTACACCGTCCCGCGTCGTCCGGGCGCGACAATAGCCGTTACCGCCTTCCGGAATAAGACAGCGTCTCCAACAAACGCCACAACGCGCGGCACCACTTAGTTGTTCTTCATTTGTCATCGCAGTCGCCTCATAGAAACGGACGGAAACCGCCCGGGAGCATGCCGATTTCGCCCATGTCTAGCAGATTTGGCGGCCTCCGACACAGACGGAGCCGTCAAAAATCCGCTTTCTTGCAACGCCGTCAATCCGTATGGCGTATGACCTCAAACCGCTCAAGCTTATAATCGCCGCCCGAGATACCTGCCTTACGGAGCGCGATGGAGACTTGTTCCTCCACCGTATCGATGCCGTCGAGATTAGGGAGCAAGAGTCCTCGACGATAGCCGCGTGTCACGATGACACCGAACCGAACGGGGTCAAGATCGTCGAATGAATCAACTTCTTCCGCTTCACCTAAGACATCGACGCTGATATCGAGTTCGGAAAGCTCCTCTTTCCTGACGGGATAAAACCTGGGGTCTTCCTTCGCTGCCAAAATCGCGTTGCCGATGATTTCATCGGCGAGAGTCGGGCGAGTCGGCGTGATGGTACCGATACATCCTCGAAGATCGCCACCCTTGTGAAGCGTGACAAAGGTTCCCGCTCTCCTGTTCATCAACTCCTCCGGCAGATCTTCCGGCACATCGATCACTTTTCTCTCTCTTACATACAAGTCAATCGTCGCCCTCGCAAGCGCGACGTAAGGATTGCGCGGTAGCGCGACAAACTCTTTTTGATCAGTCATATCGATGTTCCTCCATGTCTTCATCGCCGACGATCCGTTTCGGCGTGACGCTCGCTACGGCATAGCCGACACCGAAAGTTCCCTCATACGAGTAGAGCTCCGATTCATACGGTGCGCCGTCGAGTACACCCGCCATCATCTGGAAAGATCGAAGTCCGCACTCGGCCGCTTCTTCCAAGATTGCAGGATCAAAGTGAAACAGTGCCTCCAGATCGCCCTCACGAAAGATTCGCGCGATCTCGGCATCGAAGACCGGTCCTTCCGGGCGATAACCGTACGGGCCATCTTTTTTTAATACGTGGGACAAATCGCCGCTGGCGATGAAGACTACTCGACGCTTAAGTTCTTCGGCAATGCGTGCGACGACTTTACCGACCTCGCGGTGCACGTCACTCCCGAGCCATGAGATCCCGAGCAGAACGAGCTTAAAGTCAGTAAAACGTTGGTGGATAAAACGGAGCGGGATCAGCGTCCCATGGTCAAAACCGCCGCGACCTTGCATCGTTCCCGTCGTGTAGATTCCCCGATCGGCCAGTGTGACTGCAAGGCGCTCCGAGAATGTCCGGTCCAAGGACACTTCTTCCCGGACGTGCGGGATACCGAACAATCTCAGATCTCCGTACCCTCCGTCGCCACCGGCGATATAAAACCCGTCGGCATATGCGGGGGCATGGGGAGACGAGAGAACGATCGTGTCGGGCGCCAATAACTCTATTTCATGTGCCATCCTCTGAAACGACAGCGTTGTGTTCTCAATCCGTCGTTCTTCCCCGCGCCCCACCTCGGGCAAGATAATCGGCGGGTGCGGGACGGCGTATGCTTTTATAATCATCTGTTTGTCCTCCCAGTTGATCGCCGGAGAACAACGCCGAACGCTGTGTGATTAACCGAGCGATCCCATGCAATATTCGCAGCAATTATTTTCATCCGGCATGGTCGTTGCACCGCAATTAGGGCAGACCACACGCTGTTTCGGCATGGTTGCCTGCACAGCTCCTTCACGCATGGCGAGAAGCGCCGCGACGATATCTTTTGCGTCGCGCTCCGCTTCACGGTAATCGGGACCAGTCGAGCTTTCGATGGTCGAACGATTGACCTGCAAATGCATTTGATTGACCCAGGGATGTGTCACATCAATGTCGACGTAGAAGTCGTATTCGATGACCTTCTCTGTGATTTCAGGTTTCCCCGGTTTTCCGTCCGAGGCGGGAACAGCCTCCTGCACAACTCTCTCATCTTCAGTACGATCAATGTCAACACGCGCTCCAAGCACTTGGTCGGCTTGGAAGATATCGGGATTGACATCCTGGTAGCGGCGCGCCGACGTGATGAACCACGCTCCGCTTACGTCGTCGATGTAAAGCTTGAGATACTGACCGATCGTGCGAGTTGGAACGAAACTATTGATCAGCTCTTGATTCCGCTCACGATCCGCCAAATGTTGTTTCATCTCTTCAACCGTGAAATTTTTTCTCCCCGGCAAGTAGGGAGATTGCTTTTTTGCGCAATCTGAGCAGAGCCTTCCGTCTTTGACTTTCTTGCCGCCCAGCAAGCCGCATTTCCCTCCGCAAATATCGCAGATTTTCCTGTCGAACAGACCCATAAAATACCTCTTTCAATCACACGCCGCAGATGCTCACGTGATCGCATGAATGATGGCTCGTCACGCCATCCATACTCCATCGCCATATGCGAGATGCCATAGATTGAAGCCGATACCTAGCCTCACCGTAGTCGAAATGACTTTGATACGCAATGCGGCAAGCTCAAGCGGCTTTCCTCTATTCGCAACCATTCTATCACGCATAGGGTTGGCTTTGGAGAAATATTTCCCTATGAAATGGAGATGGTTGAAAACCAGTATTTCGTGACATTATCACTTCTTGCAGAAGTGGTAATCAAGATTATAACCGTCAACACGTCTCTTTCCTCCTTGATTATAGGATCGCCCTAGTCACCCTCTTTTTGAACCTGTCGATGTCATTTGAAAAGAAGAAGCGATACCTGATTCGGGATCGAGCAGTTCCGGCAAGACGACTGCGATAGACTTACTAATGCATCAATTGATCCACTTTCTGTTGACTTTTGGTTTCTCTTCAATTAGAATAGTATTCCCAAGGGAGAATCCTATGAGCGAACACTACAACACAGACTATTCGAAAGAAGAAGTTGCGGATGTATTAAAAGAAATTCAGGAGTGCATAAGAGCAGATAGATTCACGATCGCATTAAACGAAAACCGGGAAGATAATCTTTCTTTTGTCCGGGACTACAATCTGAGACATATTCGAAGGAAACAAATTCTTTTACAGATCGAAACAGAAGATTTCTGTCACTCACTACAAAACACAAACGTCGGATATGAACATGAAGTATTGTACGTTTTTTGCCCCCAAGTCATCTTATTTAACTTCGCTGGGGAAGAAAAACAAGTGGATGTCTATATAAAGTTCAACATTATTGAAGTCGCTTCGAGAAACCGAGTAGTCGTTATTTCGTTTCATGAGCGCAACAAACCGATTGATTATCTTTTCCGATAAGCGGACTGAAACAACTTAAAGGAGTGATTACGATGAATAGGCAGACTGTTTTTTGCCCGGAGTGTAGACAGGACGTGATATATGTTGTTAAGGAGAAAAGGGAATCTGCTGAATTAAAGGGCGATCTCTATGAATTTATGGCGCAGATCGCTTACTGCGAGCAGTGTGGGCAGGAAGTCTTCGTTCCTGAATTAGAAGATGTCAATTTGAAGGAACTGTATGATACATACCGCCAGAAGAATGACATTATCTCGTTAGAAAAAATTCAAAGTCTTCCCGAAAAATACAACATCGGAAAGCGACCATTATCTCTTTTGTTAGGATGGGGAGAACAGACTTTTAGCCGTTATTATGACGGCGATATGCCAACCAAACAGTACTCCGAGATATTAAAGCTTATCCATGCTGACCCCGCCTACTATCTTTCCTTACTTGAAAAAGGCAAAGAGAATTTAAAAAGCGAAAAGGCTTACGAAAAAAGCAAGGTCATAACGGAAAGACTCTTGGATTACTCTGCTGCAGAATCCCAGTCCAAAATAGAAGTCGTTGCAGATTATCTCTTATCCAAATGTGGAGATATCACACCGTTATCCTTACAAAAGGCACTGTACTATGCACAGGGATTTTGCTATGCCTTTTACGAGAAGTTCTTATTCAATGAGGATTGCGAAGCTTGGGTACATGGTCCCGTGTACCCGAAGATTTACAGACAATACCGAGATTACTGCTTCGATTCAATTGAGAGTGAAGATGGTGTAGATGCTTCTGTGCTTTCGGGAGAAGAACAACTGCTTCTGGACAGCATTATCAACCACGTTTGCTGCTACAGTGGAAAGACTCTGGAGGCATTCACGCACACCGAAAAACCTTGGATCTTGGCTCGGGCAGGATTGCCGCTTGACGCTCCATCGAATCGTCTCATAACAAAAGAATCGATCGGGGAGTTTTTCGCTTCAGTAAAAGAAAAATACCACATGCTATCACCTGTAAACATCAAAGCGTATACTCGTGATTTGTTTGCTCAGATTTAGTATAGAGAATGTTTCTAGCAGTTAAACTGTCAAAAATTGAATTGGGTAATTAGTAATGAAATGGTCTTATTACATGGCACATCTCTTTAGGACAAAGAAAAAGCTGTGTGTCCTTACTGCGGTGCTGATGCAGTTCATTACGAATAACATATCCTTGATGAACAGCGCGGTAATGGATATGTTGAATTTTGGTGTGAAGCTTGCGGAAAGCGCAACTTTTACTGTGTCAGACACTTTGACAATAGCATTCCCCGGATTTCATAGCAATTGAATTTTTAACAGTTTGACAAACCTCAAACAGTTTATAGAGAGGAGCTTTTCCGTTGGCGCTTGTCAGCGCTCTCATCCTCCTTTGTACCGATATGCAGCGTTTTACGTATTACAGAGCGCTTTTCGCAGAAACTTTTTAAAGAATTCAATTATCGACCCCGCTTTTTTGAAAAGGCTTCCGCAATCTACTAGTGTTCAGCGCAAATAACAATGCTAACGAAAAGGAGAAAAACTATGAAAAATAACAGAATGAAAATGATCACCTTGATCTTCACCGTCTTGTTCCTGTTCGCCGCCGTTGTCGGCTGTGGGAAAGGGAAACCGGAGTTGAAAGAAGGCACCGGAATTATCCTTCTTCGCGTCAACCCCGAGATATCCGTCCATTATGACGAAGAAGGCATTGTGACCGACGTCGTTCCTGAGAATGATGACGGAAAAGTGGTTGTCGAAAATGTCCGGGGCTTAAAGGGGCAACAGGTCCGTGCCGTTGTCAAACAACTGGTCGCGGCAATTCACGACGCAGGGTTCTTCGTATCCGAGATCGATGGAAGCGAGCGCGACATCACGATTGAGATCGTCAAAGGCTCCGTGTTCCCTGAAGAGTCATTCGATAAGCTTGTCGCCAAAGACGTTCGCTCCACGCTCAAGGAGATGAATTTAGGTTCAAACGTCCTAGGTATCGATCTCTCTGACTACGATGATTCCGACTACGACGGTCCGATGGGCGACTTCATCACGCTCAAACAGGCGAAAGCCATCGCTCTCGCTCACGCAAAGGTTGAGGCCGCGGACGCCAAATTTGATAAAGCGGAGCTGGAAGAAGATGATGACATCGTGTACTACGACATCGAATTTGAAGCCAATGGTGTCGAGCATGAGTACGAAATTGATGCCATAAGCGGGCAGGTTCTAAAGTATGAGCGCGACGACATGGACGAGAGCGATTACGATGACGACACCGACTACGATGATGACAGTAATTTCGATGACAGCGATCATGACGATGACGACAGTGATTACACGACAAAACCGACCGTTGACGACAGCGATTATGATGACGACACCAATTATGATGACGACAGCGGTTCAAACGATGACAACGATGACGACAGCAGTTTCGATGATACCGATGACGATGACAGCGGTTTCGACGATGATGACGATGACGACGACAGCAATTACGATGATGACAGCGACTACAACGGATAATACTTGATCTGTCGGAATTGCATCACGTAAACTTTATCCCTCCAATCAGTATCGGCTTTGCGCCTCATTCCATCCCCAGTGTGGATACGCGCAAAGCCGAAAAGCTTTGTTTTGAGAAATGATCGGTATAATGACCGGTAACAGAAGAAAAAGTGTTCCCCGAAGAATGCCGGAAAGACGAAAAGCAGTAATCCGATTACAGAAACACGAGGGCGATACGGCTCAACGACAAAAGGAGATTGGTCATGGTACATCGGCATGAACTGAAACACGAGATCAATTATGCAGACTATCTCCTGCTCAAAAACAGGCTTCAGAAAATTCTTCCGCACGACCGACACGCCGGTCCTGACGGCGAATACCTCGTCAGGAGCCTTTACTTCGATGATCCGTTCGACAGAGCTCTCACAGAAAAAATCAGCGGCGTCAATAAACGTGAAAAATTCCGCATCCGATGTTACAACCAAGATTTTTCGTGGATTCGATTGGAAAAGAAAAGTAAGCGCCGCGGTCTGAGCAGCAAAAAGTCTGCGCGCTTAACGGAAGACCAAGTACGTTCCATCATCGATGGAGAATACGGTTTCCTTCTTGAGAGCGACGTTACGTTACTTCAGGAATTTTACTTCAATCTGCAAAGCCGGCTGCTGCGACCTTGTGTCATCGTCGAGTACTATCGCGAGCCGTTCGTGTTTCCCGCAGGGAACGTGCGCATCACCCTCGACCGCGACATCAGAACGGGCGGAAAGAACATCGACTTCTTTGCGATCGACCCCTTGTATATACCGGCGGATGAGGCCTTTGCTGTCCTTGAGGTAAAATACGACCAATTTCTTCCCGAGTTCATCGCGAATACCGTTCAGATAGGACCTAGACGAAGCGGCGCTTTTTCAAAATACGCACACAGCCGCAAATACGACTAGTCAGATATGGAACGCCTCGCAACGGGGTGAGGCAATCATAGTGAAAAGAGGAAAAACACATGAGTTTCAAAGACATTTTCAAATCAAAATTCCTCGAGAATGTCACGAGCATTTCCATCCTCGACATGGCGCTCGCCATGGTGCTCTCATTTTTCGTCGGACTTTTCATTTTTTGGATTTATAAGCTGACGTATCGAGGCGTGATGTACTCATCGAGTTTCGGCGTGACGCTCATCGGGCTGACCATGATATCGACACTCGTCATCTTGGCCGTCACTAGCAACGTCGTTCTTTCGCTGGGAATGGTCGGCGCGCTGTCGATCGTCCGTTTCCGATCGGCTATCAAAGAACCTCTCGACATCGCTTTTCTATTCTGGAGCATTGCGGTCGGCATTGTCATAGCCGCCGGGATGTTGCCTCTCGCCGTCCTAGGAAGCCTTCTCATCGGTTTGATTCTCGTCATTTTCGTCAGTTGGAAATCACACGACAACCCGTTCATTCTAGTCCTGCGTTGCGAATCGGAAGAGGCGGAAGTCGCCGCACAAACCGTTTTGGAGGCGAACATCAGGAAGCTTGTCCTCAAGAGCAAAAGCGTCCGTAACGGAGAGATTGAACTCCACTATGAGGTGCGGCTGAAGGATAGCGAGACTTCTTTCCTCAGCAGTATCGCCGATACAGAGGGCGTTCAGGACGTTGTTCTCGTAAGCTATAAGGGCGATTACGTCGGGTAGCGCCCGTCAGCCCGTCAAGCATAGATTCCGGCAGACGTTATTGGAGAGGCGTATATGCTCAAACATCGACACATCGACAAGATTTGTTTCGTAGCGACACTGCTCATGGTCGCCCTCATTGTCTTGTTCGTGAATGCCGGTTCGTTGGGCCTTAGAACGTATCACAGCTCTCCCGGGTATGCGAGCCGTCTGTTCGACATGAGCTACGTTCACTCCATCGATCTCGTCTTGAATGAGGCGGATTGGCAAGGTATACTCGAAAACCCGCGTGCGAAAGAATACGTCCACGCGGACGTATTCATCGATGGCGATGCAATCTTCAATGTCGGACTCCGCGTCAAAGGGAACAATTCTCTCAACCAAATCCATAAATACGGTTCCAAGCGCTTCAGCCTCAAAATTGAATTCGATCATTACGAAAAAGGGCAGACATATTTCGGGTTAGACAAGCTCTCGCTGAACACCTCTTTTCAAGACAATGCCTTCATGAAAGATACGATGACTTATGAAATGATGCGAGAAATGAAGGTCCCCGCGCCTCTCACAAGCCATGCGTTCATACGAGTCAACGACAGAGATTGGGGGCTGTTCGTCGCCATTGAGGAAATCGAAGACGCCTTCATACGGCGAAATTACGGTATGAATCGCGGAGAGCTCTACAAGCCGAAATACCGCCGGCTGACCGATCAGAACGATGACATCGCACTCATCTATACTGGTGATGAGTTCTGGCGCTACGACAACATCTTCCGCCACGCAGTCTTCAAGGTCAACGACGCCGACAAGACGAGACTGATCAAGGCGCTCAAAATATTGGCTGAGGGAAAGAATCTGGAGAAGGCGCTCGATATCGAGGCATTACTAAGGTACTTCACGGTTCAAACGTTTGTCGTCAATCTCGATAGCTATCTTGGAAGAACGGGGCACAACTATTTTCTTTACGAAAAAGACGGCAAGATATCGATGCTCCCATGGGATTACAATCTTGCTTTCGCGACGTATGCGCTCGGTATGACGAACCCCATCAACGATTCAACGCTTTTTGTTAATTATCCGATCGACACGCCCGCTCCGTTGGAAGTCATGGTTCGCCGACCGCTCTTCGTGCAACTTATGTATAAGGGCGAGCATGTCGCCCGATATCACGATCTCTACGATGACTTCCTGATAAAGTATATGGAAAGCGGTCGATTCGAAGAGAAGGTCGATTCCATCAGGGATATGATTTCTCCTTACGTCGAGCGGGATCCCACGAAATTCTGCTCTCACGACGATTTTCTCCTCGCCGTTGACACACTCAAGGCTTTCTGTCTCCTGCGCGCCCAAAGTGTCCGCGGACAACTGGACGGCACAATTCCGTCCACCTTCAAGGGACAAGCCCAACACCCGGAAACATTGATCGATGCCTCCTCCGTCTGGGTTCCGGACCTCGGAGACTTCGAAGATATGCGACGACTCGTGGACGGTGTTCTCCCTTAGTTTTTGTCACGAAAAACCACGATAGCGCAACCCTTCTCACCGCTTTCCAAGAAAAAACCCCGCCGCTTCGGGGGAATTTACTTTTATGACGGGAGACTGCCGAAGCTTTTGGTAGAATGACGGTAGAAGGAGATATTTATGGAAATTCTCGATTTAACGCTATCGCTTGAAAAAGGCCGCCGTTCACGTGGACTCGTCCTCATCAACAACATGCCCGATATTCGCAGCGGACGACGCGACGACTTTATGAGCGGGTTTTTTTACTTAAAGGGGCAGAACTACTTGTTTCGCATCTGGGATAAAGATGTATTTGAAATAGTCAACGAGTTCGGTCCCGGTATCTATATCGCCGACCTCGTCGGAGCAGACTACAACGGTCCGTATCTGACCGTAAAGTCAATCGATGTCTACTCCGGAACGGAAGTAACGAGAGACGATTTTCTCGATGGCATACCAAGGAATGAACTTGAGCGAAAACTCGCTGCGGTCCGGGCTGGACTTGACCGGCTCGGCGCGACGGAGACGTGCTGGGAGCTAGTCGAGCACGCGCTCGCTGATCCGAGACTGGAAGACCGGTTCATGGTCGAGGGCGCAGCCATCCGACATCACGACAATGTGTTCGGCGGTTTGGCAAATCACACAATTAAAATGCTCAACATTCTCAAGGCGCTTCTCGAGAACAATCCCCCGCTTCAAGCAAGCGCGGATCTCCTCGTTTTCTCCATTTTCATGCACGACATCGGAAAAGTGTTTGAATACCGCGATCTCGACGTGGGCGAATTCTGGTATGCCAATCACCGTGTACGGGGCATTGAGTTTCTGGCCGCACTCAAAGACACGATCATCGAGCGATACGACGAATCGTTCTACCGTCAAGTTCAATCTGTCATTGCCGGACATCACGGCCTCTACGGCGATCGCCCGACAACCGTCGCCGCGACCATTATCCACTACATCGATATGCTTGAAAGCCAGACGACGGAAATTATCCGCGAGCAAAACAACACGCCGGGAAACAGAATCAGGCATCCCGATTTCGGTTTCCTGTACGACATCCCGCTGGCGGAGAAAGAATAAAGATCAACAACAAAAAGGAATCGCCCCGGCAACACCTCAAAGCCGGAGCGATCCTTTTTGAAATTCAACGCCTTTCGGCGATGTATTTACCTGTCGCGATTGCAATATATCTCATCAGTTTCTCGAGAGAATCAAATAAATTTATTTCGCTCGCCACCGTCACATGACAGCTACATTATTTGGACGGAGGTTTTTCTGAACCGCCTCCCTTGACATCCTTCTCATCGAAGACATCGCCACAGTTCGGACAGAACTTCGGTACGTTGTTCTGATCCTCCGGCTCCCATCCGCACTTGTCGCATTGATAATGCAACGCCACCGGGCGCGGCTTGCCGCAGTCGTGGCAGAAATTGCCGGTGTTCACGGCACCGCATTCGCATTGCCACTCATCCTTGACCGGCTTCGGTGAACCGCATTCGCCACAGAACTTACCGACGTTGTCGGCTTTACCGCATGATGTACATTTCCAAACGGGGACAGCAGCGGCAACCATGGTCGACCCGGGAACGGGCTGAGGCTGCACAGCTCCTTGTTGGAACAACTGAGTAGCTTGTCCGCCACCTGCCATCTGCGCCATGTTCATACCCGCAAACGCCATAAAGGGACCGGCGCCTTCGTTCGCGGCGGCTGCGCGCATCGCATCCGCCTGCGCCCCGACGAGTCCGGCAGCTGCCATTGTCGGATCGCGGAAGACGGCGCTCTTCTGGAGATCTTTGATGAGTTGTTCGTCCTCTTCGGATGCCTTCACGGACTGAATGGCGACCGAGACGATGACGATGCCGCGTAGTTCGCGCCACTTCTCTGTCAATACTTCGTTTAAAGCGTTCGAGATCTCCTCTGTATGTCCGGGGAGTGCACTGTAGCGAATCCCCAGTTCGGAAATTTTCGCAAATGCCGGCTGCAGAGCGTTCATAAGCTCCGCGCGAAGTTGATTGTCCATTTGATCGCGCGTATACGGCTCTTCGACGTTGCCGGATACGTTCGTATAGAACAAGAGCGGGTTTTCCACTTTGTACGAATATTCGCCGAAGCATTTGATGGCAATGTCAACATCAAGACCGATGTTCTTATCGACAACGCGGAAAGGGACGGCGTTGGCAGTGCCGAAACGGTTGTTCATCATTTCTTTGAGGTTGAAATAATAGACGCGTTGGTCTTTCCCCGTGTCGCCGCCGAATGTGAAACGCTGACCGATGCGCTTGAACGTGCCGACGATGTTTTTGCCGAGCGGGCCGTAGAATAACGACGGCTCCGTCGACATATCATATACGTATTCGCCGGGATCTGCACAGAATTCAACGATTCGTCCCTGCTCGACGATGATCATGCATTGGCCGTTGTTCACGGTAATGATCGAGCCGTTGGAGATGATGTTATCTTCCCCGCGGACATTGCTCGAACGTGCGGATGTACGTTTCTGACCTTTTTTCACAATGACGTTGTCGGGTAAAGCGTCACAGTAGAAGAACTCGCGCCACTGATCGGCGAGCACGCCGCCAATTGCGCCCCCAGCTGCTTTCAATAAACCCATAGTTTACTCCTTTGATTCAGTAATATTCGAAAATGTCTCTAAATAACGTCGCTTTTCCGATAGGCAGAGAAAGGACGGATCGACGAAAAAATCTTCGCATCATGCCTACCTGCGACGCATGAACGTTCGTTTCACCGATCGCTTAAATAGTACCATAACAACTGCGTGTTTTGGCATTTGGCAATCATTCCCCGCCGTTCAAGCGCTTCAGGATTGCGCGCGCCGCATGGAGTCCTGAGGCGCCCGCTTGGGAGAGTCCGCGCGTAATGCCCGCACCGTCGCCAATGGCAAAGAAATTTCGAAGTCCCGTCTCAAACTCGTTTGTCAGTTCAAGCCTAGCGCTGTAGAACTTGACTTCCACACCGTAAAGAAGCGTATCGGAGTTTGCTGTTCCCGGAGCTAAGCGATCGAGTACCTCGAGCATCTCCAGGATGTTGTCGAGATGGCGCTTCGGGAGCACGAGACTGAGATCTCCCGGCGTAGCATCCAACGTCGGTTTCACGAAACTCTTAGACATGCGGTGCGCATTCGTCCTTCGACCGTCTCGAAGGTCACCGAGTCGTTGCATCATGACGCCGCCGCCAAGCATATTCGATAGCGAGGCGATGTGCTTGCCGTAACGGTATGGTTCGTTAAACGGTTCAGTAAAGCGGTTGCTGACGAGTAGCGCAAAGTTCGTGTTTTCACTTCGGAGATTCGGATCGTTGAAGCTGTGACCGTTGACAGTCATGATGCCGTCCGTGTTTTCAGTAACGACGTATCCGTAAGGATTCATGCAGAACGTCCGCACAATGTCTTTGTACCTGCGCGTCATATATTTGAGCTTCGCTTCGTACATGGCATCGGTAATATCCTTGAAAACAAGGGCTGGCAATTCAACGCGCACGCCGAGATCAACTTGATTATTGATAAGCGGAAGCTTCAGTTTGCGACAAGCATTGCTGAACCACTCGGCGCCCGCTCTTCCCGGTGCCGCGAGTAGAATATCGCATTCAACTTCGCCTTTCGATGTTTCGAGTTTATAGCAATCGGGCGCGACACCGTTCAACCGGGAGATCGGTTGACCCGCCTTCATCGGGATAATCGTGGAGACGGTCGTATTGCAGGAAAGTTCCACGCGATCGTTCAGCCAGTCGTAGAGTTTAATCAGAATTTCTCTGTTGTTCTCCGTCCCGAGATGTTTGCAACGGGCGTCGAGCAGATGGATGTCGCAGGCAAGCGCACGCCTTCTGATCGCTTCGCCTTCCGGTGTTTCGGTCGAGAACCACTTGCCTGTCGCGCCAAATTTCTGATTGATAGCGTCAACGTCGTAAATGAGCGACAGCACAGTCTTGGAATCGAGATAATCCGTCAACCAACCGCCGAATTCCGTCGTCAAATTGAATTTGCCGTCCGAGAAAGCGCCCGCTCCACCAAAACCGCGCATGACCGCACACGTTTTACAGTGAACGCACGTTCCCACTTTTCCCTGAAGAATCGGACAGCTCCGCGACCCGATGGGTTCCCCTTGTTCCAATAACAAAACCTCTAAGTCTGGTCGTTGCACGACAAGCTCGTAAGCGGCAAAAATTCCTGCTAGACCGGCACCGATAATGGCTACATCTACTTTTTTCATATTGACTCCAAACTATGAAATCTTATTGTGGTTTGGCACGAAGATATGATACCACGTGGCAGTGTGGAATTATTTGCCTACCCTAAAAGCAATTAATAGTGTACAATGGCTCTGGTCAAATTACTTTTTTAGAGGAAGCCCATGAATCAAGAAAAAGATAGAGATCAAACAACAGAGATTTCTCTTGTTGATATATTATTGAGCCTGAAAAATCATATCGTGCTGGTTATTTTAATTACGGTACTTTTTGCCGGACTTTTCTGGGCGGTCAATAAATTTGTCATTGTTCCTACTTATGACTCTACAGTGAAATTCTACATTGAGGCGGCGATGACGGATGAGGATAACCCTGGAGTAGGTCTTCAGGCTGTAAACCTTGCCCAGAGAATCGCCAACACGTACATAGAGTTGATGAAGACGAATTCATTTTACAACCTGCTTGTCGAAGAACTTGGGGTAGACCTGTCAGTAACAGAATTGAGGGATATGGTCAGTTATAAGAGCGTACAAGACACGGAGATCCTTGAGGCTAGTGTACGCACAACCGATCCCGATCTGTCTTTGATAATAGCATCAACCATTGCCACGGTCGCGCCGGATGCTATGAACGAAATCAAGTCCACCGCGACTTTGACTGTCATTGATCAACCGCTACGTGCCGCAACACAATCGACTCCTCACGTTATGCGCAACACAGCCTTGGGACTCGTCCTCGGTCTTTTTTTAGGCTCTATGCTGGCGATCATAATCGACATGTTCAACATTAAAATCAGGACAGAAGAGGACATTACGAAGAATTTTGACATTACGATCATCGGTGTTGTGCCGAAGATTAGCTGATAAGAGGGATAGGAATCAATAGAATGGCGAAGAACAACAAACTGAAAGCAAGAAGACGCGATCCTGCTAGCAGACAAAAAATAGAGCTTGTCAACGAAAACAGGGATTTGGTTCGAGAGCACTTTAATAGTGCAAGGATCAATATTGACTATTCCATCATCAAAGATGCCGACAACGGAAAGGTCTTCATCATTACGAGTGGCTTACGGAGTGAAGGAAAAACCTTTTGTTCCATCAATTTGGCTAGAGCTTTTGGCAACATCCAGGAGAACAAGGTAATCGTCGTAGACTGTGATTTGCACGCTCCAAAGCTACACCGCTACTTGAACGTTCCAAACAAACCAGGGCTAACTGACTTTCTTTCAAACAAAAATACCTTTCCCGAATCCTGTTTTTATAACCAAAAAGAAAATTTCCATGTGATGACGAGTGGCACAAGGGTGCCGAATTCTACAGTCTTCTTGTCGGGCAAGCTGTTTCGGAGCTTTCTTAGGATGCTAAGAAAGCAGTTCGATTACATCATCATCGATACGCCACCGGTCTTACAGGTGACAGATGCCTGCTCCTTTGCCGCACACACGGACGGTGTCGTCATTGTGACAAGGGCGGGGCAGTCGACAAAGCCGGCATTGAAACAGACAATAGAAACCTTGGAGAAGGCTCAAGCAACCATTCTGGGTACCATATTAAATGACGTCGATTTTTCTAAACAGGGCTATGGCTATGGCTACGGTTACAGTTATGGTTATGGAACTGAGGGGGACAAGAGCGACTCTTGATAAAGGAACAAAAGAAAAGGATGCAGTTTTTCAATTTTATTGATTCCCACACGCACCTTTTACCTGGCATGGACGATGGCGCAAGAAGTGTCGAAGAGTCCGAGCAAATGATTCGCGCTCTCAGCGAACAGGGAATTGAAGAAGTATATCTAACACCCCACTATTACTCACACAAGGAAGCAGTTGATAAATTCCTAAGTAGAAGAACGGAATCGTACCGACTGCTAAAGCCGATCCTAGATCGTTACGGTATGAAACACCGGCTAGGAGCGGAGGTCTACGCTATTCCCGCTATTTTTAACTATGCCAACTTGAACGATCTCTGTATTGAGGGAACGGATTTTCTTCTGCTTGAGATGTCTTCGCCGAAGTCGACGCCGGAGCGTGAACTGAGATTGATTGAAGAGATCTACTCTAGGTATCCTGTCAAAATAGTCCTAGCGCACATTGATCGATATCCTTTCATGTTGAAAGGGAAGGTTTTTAAGCAGTTTGCAAACCTAGGTGTTTATATGCAACTTAACTTGGATTTCTTAGATGCAGGCTTGATGGCAAAACAAAGATTCCTGAAGTACATCAAACAGGGATATGTACAGTTTTTGGGCACGGACTGCCATCGCATGACAGGAAGACGCATACCTGAAGTAGAGAAGTACAGATCGCAGTTAGTAACGAAGTTAACGGCAGAAGAGCTTGGTAACATTTATTAATTTGATGAAATAATATTAGCTATGCAACTATCTCCGTAATGGGATTCATCGACATCTTTTGTGATGTGCCTATTTCCACTCAGAAAACTGCCCCAATTAATGCTTATTCCATACGCTGGCTTTCATAAGAGATGAGTCGTATGAATGAATTCCTTTGCCCATTCATGTATCATCATGAAGGTTTTTAGTCGCAAGTAAAACCCTTGCTGTTTTATGTATTAGTATAATCGGGAGAGGGTACTTCTATAGTTGCACCCGTATAGTCATTACAATGAGGAGACTTATTCAGTGTTAACAGAATCACGCTTCGACCGCACGCGTGCACTTCTATCCGATAAAGCCGTCGAGACGCTCTCTCAGAAGAGCGTTCTCGTCGCGGGGCTTGGGGGCGTCGGTTCGTGGGCGGCTGAGGCGCTGGCGAGAGCCGGCGTGGGAAGGTTGATTCTCATCGACGGTGATGTCGTTACGCCCTCGAATCTCAATCGACAGCTCTTTGCGCTTGAGAGCACGATGGGACAACCGAAGTGCCAGGTCGCGCGATGCCGCCTACACGACATCAATAGTCGACTGATCGTCGACACAATAGATGAGCCGCTTATGGCGGGAGAGATTGGCGATGTTCTTCGTCGTTTCGCTCCGATCGACTACGTCATCGACGCCATCGATTCACTTTCGGCGAAAATCGACCTGATCGCCACTGCGGAGGCTCTGGGAATCCCTATCATCGTCTCCATGGGCACGGGCAATCGACTCGACCCGACGCGTTTGAAAATTGCCGATTTGTCCGAGACACACACCGACCCTCTCGCTCGAATCGTCCGGCGCGAATTACGGAAGAGAGATATTGAACACGTTAAAGTCGTCTTTTCCGAAGAACCGCCCGTCACGCCGATCGGGGTTGAAAACGGAACAATCGGGAGCGTCCCCTTCGTCCCGCCTGTCGCAGGGTTTCTCCTCGCCTCTGAAGTAGTTAACGACTTGACTTCATTTCCCGCTGAGAAATAAAGAATCACCCATGTCCGTTTCTTCGAGTGTCCTCGCTCAAGGATGACGGCGGTTGACACGTTAACCTCGAACAGGAAGATCCTGCCCGAGGTTCAATCATTGACCAAATTGTCAAGCTGATTTTCAGTGCATCTTTCGTTCAGATATAGATCATCGCCGTGCGATAAAGAATCAACTCCATATAGATGGCGAGCGTGCAGAAAATAAGCGCCATGAGAATGCGCGTCACGACCATCCGCATAGGCAATACGGCGCCGGATGTTCTTTCAATCATGCGAAAAATAACGTCTAGGATTACGGAGGCGATCAACCAACTCAACGGTATAAGGAACAGCTCCCATCGCGTCCCCAGACGTTCAATCACGGTAAACGCAAGGATGCGAGCAGGAACCTTTTCCGGCATGAGGAAGAAAAGCGGAATTGCCGTCAGAAAAGGGGCGAGAGAGAAATACCAGTAAATGGCATAGGTCGCTTCTTTTTTCATTCTCTTTTACCTGCTCGGATCGCGACGAAAACGCCTCCGCCAAATCCGTCCTTGACTTCCGCCCCAAAAAACGAACGGAGAATTTGCTAACCTCTACTCGTACTTGTCAACCGGCTTGTTACCTAGATGGCACATGGATGTGCGCACCTTCGAACCACCGCTCGTACTTATCAACCAGCATGTCGTACAGCAATAGCGATGGTAACATCTCTTCTACTGATCCAAGAAAGGCTGCAAACGTTCCTGGAGCCTTTCAAGCGCATATACAATTTGCTCCTCCGTGTGTTCGCTTGTCAAGCAGAAACGAAGTCTCGCTTGACCGCGTGCAACTGCCGGGAACACGGCGGGCGGCACAATAATGCCGTCTTCTTCGAGTTGCTTCGAAAGCATGAACGCAAGCTCATCCGGTCCGATCATAATCGGCGTGACGGCCGTCTCGCCGGCAAGACAAGTGTCAAAGCCGTGTCGCTCCGCCTCACGCATGAAAATAGCGATGTTCCGGTGCAACCTATTGATGCGGCTGTTATCGCGCTCCATAATCTCAATCGCTTTGACGACGGCTGCGGCGAGCGGCGGGCTGATGCCGACAGAAAAGACGAAGCCAGGCAAATTGTAACGGAGGTACTCGATAAGATTGTGACTTCCCGCCAGATAGCCGCCACACGTTCCGAATCCTTTAGAAAGCGTACCCATGTGGATGTCGATATCTTTCGGGTCAATGCCGAAATGCTCGTCCACGCCGCGGCCCGATTCGCCGAGAACCAGCATCGAGTGCGCTTCATCGACCATCAGGAAACAGTCGTATTCTTTTTTGATTCGGACAAACTCGGGAACGGGTGCGACATCGCCGTCCATACTATAGGCGCCTTCTATGACGATCAGAACTTTCTCGTAGCGATCGCGACGATTCTCAAGAATGTTTTCGAGAGCGCGGTAGTCGTTGTGCGGGAAGGGTCTTGCATCGGCGAGTGACATACGGATACCTTCCGTAATCGAGTTGTGGATTAACACGTCGTACAGGATGAGGTCGTTCTCCGAACAGAAGTTGCCGATGAAGGTGACGTTCGTAGAGTGGCCTCCCACGAGTACGATCGCATCCTCCGTTCCTTTCCAGTTCGCGAGCTTTCGCTCCAATTCCTGGTGAACCTTTTTTTCGCCTGCCAACAACCGACTGCCGCTGGCGGATGTCCCGTACTGTTTGACGGCTTCGATCGCCGCTTCGTTTACCTCAGGGTCGCCCGACATTCCGACATAGTTATAGGAGGCGAAATTGATCATCTTCTTGTCGCCGATGTAGGAAACATCGCGGAGCGATGAGTCCTGTGCAACAAAATAAGGATTCCCAAACATTTCGACGGCCGACGCAAGCGAATCACGACGCGCCTTAAATGCCAGATATTCCGGTGTTTCCTCAAAGGTTTTGATGCGCTGAACCGGCTTGTCCTCCGATGCACCATCGACGGGACGCGACTCATCGGCGAACTCGCCGCCGATTCTTCTGTAGACGAGCGCAGCGATATCATTGACCGTCAAATCTCGGTTAAAGAGTCGCTCATCGATTCTCAAGGCGTATTTTTCTTCCGCGTACGTGAGAAGTGAAATGCTTTGCAGGCTGTCGCCACCTAGGTCTTGCGCAAACCATGATGTCGGCTTGATCTGTTCAAGGGGGAGCGTCAATATCTCGGCAATCATCTCCTGAACCGCCCTACGCACTTCAAAGAAGGCGGGATCTGCGGCAAGTTCCGGAATAAAATATGTGGAGATCTGTTTTTCGACTTCTGTCAGTATCTCTTCGTCGGCGACAACTTGTTGAGACGTCAGAGGGTATTCACGCATCGGCCATTCACCCTTCGCAACAGCGTCGGCGATAGGACCTCTGCGCACTTTTGCCGAAGCGGAAAGCTCTAGCGGTTTATCTGATACAAAGAATCGCTGAACTTGATGGTTCATCGGGACCTTGGCATTGATGTCGACAACGACCTCCGCCAGTGTGTGAGGGTCGGCGCCTGGAACGGTCTCGACCATGAGTGCCACTTCGTCGTAATGGCCATCGGATAGACCGAAGATGACAAGTCGCTGTACGCCCGGAATCGTTTCGTATACGCCCTCCAGCTCATCGGGATAGAGATTCTCACCGTCGGCTTTCAGGATGATATCTTTCACGCGTCCGTCTAGGTAAACCTTTCCATCTTGATAGCGTCCGATGTCACCCGTTCGGAACCACTCGTTGCGGTCGCGCTTCTGGAAACGCCCGTTCCTCAGTGTACCAATATAGACGACGTCATTGCGAACGAGCAATTCTCCGTGTCCGTCCGTATTATCCTTTGCGGACTCTCCCTCCAGCGGAGCAATTTGAAGCGAATTGCGGTAAAAGGGACGACCGACATTGCCGTCGAGGCGGAGCTCGACATCTTCGCTGTTCACCACAGAGAAAATGCCGATCTCCGTCATACCGTAGCCGTTGACGAGATAATAGCCGAGTCCGTTGATCGTGCGAAGCGCCTCGGGAAGAATGTATCCGCCACCGCTGACTCCGAGATATAAGTCATCACCGAACAACTGACTGCGAATAACGCCGAGAATACCGGCCACCATGGGTGGCAAGTCAACGCCCGCTTGCTGGTAAGAAAGAGAAAGGTCAATCATGGCGTCGAACTCTTCTTCCGTGTTACCGGTTGCTTCGACGAATCGTTTTTTAACAATGCGGGCAATCCCGTTCCATACAGCAGGTATGGCGACAAGTTGCGTCACGCCGCTTCCCTGACATGCCTGTACAATAGCCTCCGGTGACGGCTTCGAAGGAATCACCATCATGTTACCCATCACCAACGGGAAAATAAAACAGACGATAATGCCGAAGACATGGTGCCACGGGATGAATGCGAGTGTCTTCTCGCGGATACCGGCACGGGACCAACGATTCGTCTCTTGAGTCAGCGGTATCAGGCACATATACTGCTCGGTGATCCCCATGTCGTCGTGCACGTAACAGCGAGACAATCCCGTCGTGCCGCTCGTGCAGAGTGTGATGTGTCCTGCCCAATCCGGTCGATCTTCCGCTTTATCGGTCGCCTCGTCCCCGTTCTTTCTGCTGTTGACATGAAGCACTTTAGGGTCGCGCCAGTCGGGAACGAACCTGTCCGCCGTCACGATCGGATACGGTGTCTCGCGCGTGGGCGCTTCATCCGTAATCAGCGCGATAATGCCTGTTTCCTTCGCCAATATATCCGTCAAAGGATCGGACGCACGTGAATCGATGAGAACGACTGGATGCCCGGAAGCCATCACAGCCCAAAACAGTGAGGCGAACGTTGGGCTGTTCGGCAATTTGATGCCGACCCATCCGCGTCTGCCGGGATCGTCCGGATCGAGCTCACGCTCTTTCCTCTCTACCGCCTGCTTCATATCGCTCGTCTCGAAGAACGCCGAAAGCCGGCGTGTCGTCTCGTCGACCATTCCAAGAAATTCCGGGTATGTGATCTTTACAACGCCCCCGTCGGTGTACATCTCCATGACGTCCCCTTCACCAAACTCGGCTGCCATCCTGAAAAGCGTTCGATATCCCGGATTTTTCCGCAACGCCTCAGCATTTTTATTTATGTCAAACATTACTTCAACCTCCTTACAGAGAAGAGCTCCCCCGCCGTTTCGTTCTTTCCGGTGATCGAAAGGGCACTAGCCATTTCACATGTATCAGATCTGTGCATGATATGTACTGCTAGCTCTTGTATGGAAAAGCTCATCGCGCAGATGATATTATCTCACTCAATTGTGACGAAGTTATTAATGTGGCGAAAAAACGTCTTTTCGTCACAATGGCGACGCAATCTGATGATACGCTAAAGCTTGCGTTTAGCTCTGCCTTGAAATGGCGATACTTGCGAAACTGGGGGTATATCTACCAGAAAGGACGTAAGCATTTTATGCTCTTATCGGAACAGCTGACTCATTTAGACAACGGCCACACGATCGCACGCTACAGAATTTTATACCAAGACTGCAATCCGCAACGCCACGTGCACCTGCACCGTTTAATGGCTCTGGCGCAAGACAGCGACGACCACAGTTGCGCGCGATTCGACGGCAAGTCTGATGACATTCGCGAGCGCGGTTTCTGCTGGATACTCCTCGCTAACACATTCTCTTTTACCGGAGAACTCCCAAAAGCAGAAGACATACTCGTGGTCGACACGTGGCCGCGAGGATCGCGAGGCGTCCGACTGTTCCGTGAAAATCGTTATTACCGAAATTCCATCGATGAAGCCAACTTTTTCGGGGCGGCTTCATCGGAATGGATCTTGTGTACGCTCAATGACCACAGGCCGATGCGTCCGTCGTCCGTCGTCGACCTCGAAAAAATGGCAATGGTGAACGATCCCGCTGTCGCCAACATGGAGAATATCCCGCGCCTAAAATCGGTTCTCGACAACTCCGATGAACGTGAAGTGATGCGCTACCAGGTACAGCTTGGTGGCCTTGACACGAACACGCATCTACACAGTTCTTACTACGTGGGACTCGCCATCGACGCCGCAGGCACACATCTCGCGATTGACCCGTTAAAAGAGGAACTTGTCGTGCGCAAACTCCACATCCAGTTCGTAAACGAAGCCAAACTCTTTGACAAACTGGTGCTCTATGTAATCCCCGACCCGGAAAACGACAACCGACTGTCCGTTGAAGGGCGTATCGTCGATTCTGATGCGATCGCCTTCCTCGTCAAGTTGGAGTATGAACTGGAAACATGCAATACTCCGGGAAAGGATTAACGGCGCCATGCATGTGCTCGTGATTGAAGTCGTGCTCCACCTGCCTTGGAGCACATCGCTCAAAGATAAGCGAAAAGTCAGGTATGGTCTGATCGACCGACTGACGCGTCGCCATCGCGTCTCCGTCAAAGAAGTGGACTGCCAAGATGCCCAACAGACTCTGTGCCTTGGCATCGCCGGCGTTGTCTTGACGGAGGCGGGTGCCCACGAACTTGAACAATCCATCCTCAAAACGATTGAAGAGAATTGTGATGGCGAGATCCGAGAGTGGAACGTTGAAATCGTCTGACTGACCTCCGAAAAATTGGATCATGATTACTAAGGGATTGTCTCAAAACCGCTCATTAAGAGCAATGAAGAGAACAACCTCCCTTTGGGTCGTGCTATTTACCCCGAAGCTCCAAACGGTGTACAATTTTTCAGTTAATATCGATTTTCTGGATTTTATGCCTACGCTAGTGCGCAGTTTTGCAGTTAATTTCGCCATTTTGGACTTTACGTCGATGCCCATGCACAGTTTTGCAGTTAATATCGATATTTTGGACTTTGCGCTCTCGGTTTCCACAAAGGAAAGATGTTGTATCGATCCCGATACTATTTAGCGGTTTTGAGACAGCCCCTTGTTTCCCTAATGATTTATCAGTAATAAACTTACATGAACGTAATATCGGCTTCTTGCAAATGCCATGCATCTACTCGTCATTTGGTACAATGAGCACATAAAGACGCTATAAGTGGAGGTGTGTATGTCAAACTTAACCGGAAAACTCGACTATAAGAAAACGCTGCTTTTGGGTTTCGGCTTTTTAGCGAGCTCATTGGCTTGGAGCCTGTACAACAGCTTGGTGCCGGTCCTTCTTGAAGAGCGTTTCATGCTCTCCACGACGATCATCGGCGCCATCATGACGATCGATAACGTCTTCGGTATCATCTTTCAGCCGCTCGTCGGTACATTTAGTGATAGAACGTTTACGCGATACGGACGACGGATGCCGTGGATCATGGTCGGCATCCCGCTTTCGGCGCTCTTTTTCTTCTTGATTCCTTGGGCAAAAACGCTCTGGCTCATGATGGGTTTCATTGTGTGCTTCAACTTAATTATGTCGTTCTGGCGCTCTCCCGTCATCGCACTCATGCCAGACATCACGCCGCGCCCGCTGCGCAGCAAGGCAAACGGGCTCATCAACTTAATGGGCGGAATCGGAAGCATCATCGCCTTCCTCGCAGGCGGTTACCTTGCGAAACTGGACGGATCCGGCAGACTCACGTTCGGGATGGGTTCCGTGATCATGGTCGCCGCCCTCGTATGTCTGATTCTTTTTGTCCGAGAACCTGTCGCCGATATGTGGCGTCGCGCCCAGCGCGAATCAGTTACGAGACGCCTCACGGCAAAAGAGTTTTCCGAAACATACTTAAAAGATCAGGAAGACGCCAAGGAAATCAAGGAAATGGGAGGGGTCGATCGGAAGCTGACCGTAGGAGAGAAACGCAGTCTTATCCTGCTCTTGGGTGCGATCTTCTTCTGGTTCTGTGCCTACAACGGTATTGAGACGTTCTTTACCCTCTTCGCGACGAATACGCTACATGTCGACAAGGGAACGGCGACCATTATGCTGACCTCGTTCTCCTTGACATTTGTTGCGTTCGCTCTCCCCGCCGGCATGATCGCAAGTAAGCACGGTCGCAAGAAAACGATTGTCACGGGACTGATTCTGCTTTTGATTTTCCTGATGCCGATGGTCTTCATCAACCCCATCATGACGGTATTCGGAATCGATGTGCTGAATCCCGCATCGTCCATGATCAAACAGATCGTCGTTATCGCACTCTTGGCGTGTGCCGGCATCGGTTGGGCGTGTGTCAACATCAACTCGCTCCCCATGGTTGTCGAGCTGGCATCGCATGACAAGATCGGGCGCTTCACGGGTTACTACTATTTCTTCTCGTTTTCCGCCTCGATCGTCAGCCCCATACTCTTCGGCTGGATTCGCGACATGACACAAAACTACAACACGTTGTTCATCTATGCGGTTATCTGCTTCGGATTGGCGCTCCTCTGCACATCGTTCGTCAAGCACGGGGAATTCACGGACGCAAAAGCGACCGACCAAGAAGGATTGTCGACTCTTGAGAACATGTAAGACGGAAGAAACAACAAAGCCTGCCATCTTCGCGCATCGCGGTGCCAGGCTTGAGTTCCCCGAGAACACGATGTCCGCTTTTCGCGCGGCATATGATCTTGGAGCGGACGGAATTGAGTTGGATCTTCAGAGAACGGCGGATGGCGTACTCGTCATCTGCCACGATGAAAACTTGGAACGCTTGGCAGGAGTGAATGTCGACTTGAAAGATTTGACGTGGCGCCAGCTTTCCGAGCTGAATGCGGGTCACGCGTTCCCCGAATCGCCGGAAGAGCGGTTTCCCTCTTTAGAGGAATTCCTAAGCTGGTTTGCTTGGACGTCGCTCACGGTCAATATCGAGATCAAAAACAGCGTCTACCCTTATCCTCTCATCGAGTCGGAGGTCCTTTACGCCATCGACCAATACAAACTCCGCGATCGTGTCATCATCTCTTCGTTCAGCCTTGAAAGCGTCGTAGAGATGAAGCATCTTGCGCCCGATCTCTCCTGCGCTTTTCTGTTCAAGAGACACCCGTATCGCGCTTTGAACGCGGCACTGGAATACGGGCTTGACGCGCTCCACCCGCATTACGCTAACACGTTCGTGCCGGGATTCGTCTCCCGTTGTCGACGCCACAACATCGCTGTCCGCCTGTGGACGGTGAATTCACCTCGCGTCACGCGGTTCGCCATCCGGCAGGGTATCGATACCCTGATTACGGACGATCCGGCACAAGCACTTCGAATCCGCGATGAATGGACGATGCGACGATCCTGAAGCGGAGATCACCGGCATTTGCGTAATAATGTAGAACGACCGCTCATAAAAGCACACGATCGTAGACATCGACGACGATGTGCTTACACAGCATCATTAAGTGACCGGTGCTCAAAGCACACAATCATTGACTCTTGCGACCATTTGTCAAGCGAATGTGTTAATCTTTGAGACAAGCATCACCATTGCAAAGAACAATTATCAACAGGAAGGATTCTTGTAAACGTTTATGAATATTATTCTCACCGGCGATCGTCCGACAGGGCAACTCCATCTCGGCCATTACGTAGGGTCGTTGCGGAGACGCGTTGAACTCCAAAATTCCGGTGCTTTCGATGAGATTTACATCATGATCGCCGATGCTCAGGCGCTGACCGACAATGCCGAAAATCCTGATAAGATACGGGAAAACGTCCTCGAAGTCGCTCTGGACAACCTTTCCGCCGGACTCGATCCCGAGAAAACGGCGCTCTTCATTCAATCCGGCGTCCCGGCTCTCACGGAGCTCTGTTTCTATTATACGAACCTCGTCACGGTCGCTAGGCTGCAACGCAACCCGACCGTCAAGACGGAAATTCAAATGAGAGGTTTCGGATCGAGCATTCCCGTCGGTTTTTTCAACTACCCGATCAGCCAGGCGGCCGACATCACGGCGTTTGACGCGACGGTCGTGCCCGTAGGCGAGGATCAGCTCCCCATGCTTGAACAGTGTGCCGAGATTGTGCACAAGTTTAATACGGTCTACGGTGAAACGCTCGTCATGCCGAAAGCCCTCTTGCCGGAAACGGAAGCAGGCATGCGCCTCCCCGGACTCGACGGCTCCGCCAAAATGAGCAAGTCGCTCGGCAACTGCATCTACCTGACCGACCCGCCTGAAGACGTGAGAAAAAAAGTCATGTCGATGTTTACCGATCCGAACCACCTGCGCGTGGAAGATCCGGGCACCGTAGAGGGAAACCCCGTCTTCACCTACCTCGACGCATTCTCTAAGACTGAGCATTTCGCACGGTTCCTGCCCGAATACAAGGATCTCGACGCGTTAAAGGCGCATTACCGCCGCGGCGGTCTGGGCGACGTCAAGGTCAAGCGATTCCTCATCAACGTCCTAGAAGACTTGCTTGTGCCGATTCGCGAACGCCGCAATTACTGGGAATCTCGACTCCCCGAAGTGATCGCATACCTCGAGGAATCGACGAAAATCGCGAACGAAAAGGCGAACCGAACCGTCGAGCGCGTCCGTGCCGCCATGCGCATCAATTATTTTGAGGGCAACGCGTTCCTCCAAGAAGCACTCGAGCGCTATCCTGAAAACAAATAATCGCACACTCTTTTTGCAAAAACTGTGATTTTCACACGGTCCAAACATCCGACACCCGTGTGCAATTTTTCAATTAATATCGAATTTCTGGACTACACGCTCGACACCGGTGTGCAGCTTCAATTAATATCGAATCCTTGTATTTTGTTATTGTTGCAACGGGGTTCCTCGAAAAGCAGTAATTATTTGCAAGAAACGCTTGATTCTCACCACTTAATGGACTATAATTCCACTAAGAGGTGAAAATATGATTTTTACAACCGCAATGCTCATGGATGAATTGCAAAACTATCGCTATCCTGCCAACAAGATTGCACGTATGGTAGCACAAGGCGATATTTATCCGGTCGTCCGCGGCTTATATGTAAGCGACAGCGATACACCGGGACATTTGCTTGCCGCCAGCATTTATGGACCCTCGTATTTATCCTTTGAGTATGCTTTATCTTATTGGTCTTTGATCCCCGAGGCAGTTTACACCTATACCTCCGCGACCTATGACAAAAAGAAGCGAAAGCAATTCACGACATCTTTTGGTTTATATACCTACCGTGATGTCCCCAAAGATGCATACCCCTACGGCATTCAAATCGTGAAAGAAGGGGACTTCTCGTTTCTCATCGCGCAACCGGAGAAGGCGCTGTGTGATATGCTCTACACCATATCGCCCGTGGCGAATTTAGGGGCTTTTGAATCTTTGCTCTTCGATGACCTTCGCATTGACCACGATACCTTTGAACAGCTCGATGTAGAAAGACTGATGCAGTATGCAGCACTTTATCAAACCCGCAACCATAAGCTGTTGATTCGCAACTTGAGGAGAACAAGGTGAGCATAATTATTGAACAGATGCTAAAAGCGTATGATGGACAACCGCAAACGGATAAAAGAAATGTGGTGAAGGAAATCATGCAGGAGATGGTTCTATGCGGCCTATCGAGGGCAGGATTCTTTAAGAAAGCAGTATTTTATGGTGGCACGGCACTTCGAATCTTTTACGGATTGGTCAGATTCTCTGAAGATCTCGACTTCTCCTTAAAAGCGAGAGACGAGGATTTTGATTTGACTTCCTATTTTCCAATATTGGAAAAAGAAATTGCCGCCTTTGGACTCCATGTGGAAATTACGGAGAAGGACAAGCGTGTTGATTCACAAATCCAGTCGGCATTCCTCAAAGCGAACACCAAAGAACACTTGTTGCTCTTCTATGGTGACCGAGCGCTTCCCGGAATTCATCCCGGCGAGAAAATCCGCATCAAACTTGAAGTGGACACCGACCCGCCGGATTATGCCAATTTTGAACACCAGTACAGGCTCCTCCCCTCGCCCTATGAGGTTGCCCTATATGACGCGCCGTCCTTGTTTGCATGGAAAATCCACGCCGTTCTCAGCAGAGCTTGGAAGAACAGGATAAAAGGACGCGACCTCTATGATTATGTTTTCTTCCTGTCGGGAAGCACACCAGTGAACCTCTCTCATTTGCGCGCACGACTTCAACAGAACAAATATCTGAGTCCTAGTGACCCTTTTTCGCTTACAGATTTGAAACAACACCTCCATCATCGTTTTGAAACGATCGATTACAAACAAGCGAAAGAAGACGTGATACCCTTCGTCCGCGATCTCGATTCTTTGCAAGTTTGGAGCGCTGACTTTTTTAAGCAAATAACCAACCAATTATCGGTTACTTAGAAAGTGCAATCATCCTCAATGTAAGTGAGAAACCAAGTTTTTACAGATAACCGGATAATCGAACGCCTGAAATTAATGTGCATTTTTTCAACTAAAGTTGGACTTTTGGAAATTATGCCTTACTCAGGGAGTTTTTCAATTAGTATCGAATTTCTAGACTGCGCGCTTCACACCCGTGTTCAATTTTTCAGTTAATATCGAATTGTTGGATTTTGTGCCATGTTTAAGGGGCTGTCTCAGAACGTTTGCGGTTAATGAGTTTTGGATTGCTACTGTGCGAGCGTTACTCGGTCAGAAGTTCCAAACGTTTGAAGCGTTGGACTTCATCCTCGTATTGCTCGTCTTTCCATTCGACTTTTTCGATTTTGACGGCGGAGACTTTGTATTCCCCTGTCAGCGTGATGGGGTCGAAGGCCGATTGTGTCAACTCATTGACGGGCGACTCGCGGTAGTGGAAGGTCATGAACATACTGCCGGGCTTTACACGGTCGGTAATCTGCACGCGCGTCACGATGCTCCCGCGTCGACTTGTCACGCGGATCGTGTCGTGCTCGGAGAGTCTCAGTGCTTCCGCTTCGCGCGGATTGATCTCGGCTTCTTCGAACGGGTTGATCGAGTCGAGCAGTTCCGAATAACGCGTCGTCACGTTGTAGTGGCCGAGCTTGCGTCCCGTGATCAGCAGGATCGGGTACTCGTCACAGACGTGTTCCGCCGGTCCTTTGTATTCGACAGGAACCATCGTCGCTTTGCCGCGCGGGAACGTACCCTTGTGGAGGTACTTTGTGCCCGGATGATCCAACGTGGGACACGGCCACTGAAGCCCTCGTTCTTTTTCTAAACGCTCGTATGTCATGCCGGCGTATTGAGGCGTGACGCGTCGGATTTCTTCGAAGATTTCCTCGGAGTTGAGGAAATCGAATCCTTCGGTGCCCATTTTCTCGGCGATCGCGACGATGATCTCCCAATCCTGTTTTGCCTGTCCAGGGGGTTCGACCGCCTTACGCACACGTTGGACGCGTCGTTCCGAAGCGGTGAATGTGCCGTCTTTCTCTGCATAGCAGGCGGCGGGGAGAATGACGTCGGCGAACTTTGCCGTCTCCGACATAAAGAGCTCTTGGACGACGACGAACTCCATCGCCTCGAACGCCTTTTTGACGTGGTTGGCGTCGGGGTCAGTGAGTACGGGGTCTTCTCCCATGACGTACATGGCTCTGATATCTCTCGCGACGGCGCCATCGAGCATCTCCGGGATGCGCAGTCCGAGCTTTTCGCTCACAGAAACGCCCCATACCTCGGAGAAACGGGCGATAGAAGCCGGATCGGTGACTTTTTGGTATCCTGGATAGACATCCGGAAGCGCGCCCATATCACAGGCTCCCTGCACGTTGTTCTGTCCGCGGAGCGGGTTAATCCCCGCGCTTTCGATGCCTACGTGCCCGGTGATCAGCGCAAGGTTCGCCAAATTCATGACGTTCGACGTGCCCGACGTATGTTCCGTGATGCCGAGCGTGTAGAAAATCCCCGCCTTGCGATGTTTCGCATAGAGCTTCGCCGCTTCGTAAAGGTCGTCCTCGGGAATATCGGTAATCGCGGAGACGACCTCCGGCGTGTAGTTTTTGACGAGCTCCTGAACGGCTTCGAATCCATCTGTTCGCGCCTCAATGTACGCGCGATCCTCCCAGCCTTCGCGGAGAATGATGTGCATCAATCCGTTGATCAATGCGGCGTCGCTTCCTGAACGGAGAGGCAGATGGAGATCTGCCATCGCCGCCAGTTCCGTCATGCGAGGGTCGACGACGATGAGCTTCGTCCCGTTCCGAACGGCTTGTTTCATTTTGTTCCCGATGATCGGATGCGCTTCCGTCGTATTGGATCCGATGACGAAGAGCAGTTCGGCGTCGAGTATTTCGTTTACGGAGTTTGTCATGGCTCCGCTACCAAGCGTGGTTGCAAGACCTGCAACGGTAGGTGCGTGTCAAGTTCGTGCGCAGTGATCGACGTTGTTCGTGCCGATCGCCGCGCGTATAAATTTCTGGAAAATGTAGTTATCTTCGTTCGTACATCGAGCCGAAGAGAGTCCCGCGAACGCATCCGCGCCGTGCTTCGCCTTGATCTCCCCGAAACGGGTCGTGATCAAGCTGATCGCCTCATTCCACGTCGCGGGGACGAACTTACCGTCTTTTTTGATAAGAGGCGTCGTCAGCCGCTCCTCCGAGCTGATGAAGTCGGTGTGAAAGCGACCCTTCACGCAGAGTTGCGTGCCGTTGATCGGCGCATCCTCACACGGCGTGACCCCGACCACGCGATTATTCTTGACGTCGACATTGAGATCGAACGTGCAACCCGTCCCGCAGAACGGACACGTCGTGCGGACTTTCTTCAACTCCCACGGGCGATACCCGGCAAGCTCTTTGTTGGTAAGTGCGCCTGTCGGGCAAATGGCAATACACTGGCCGCACATACGACAGAAGTCACGCGAAATGGGACGGTCGCCGGCCGTCGTCACCGTCGAGGTGAAACCGCGCCCGACGTGCTCGAACACGTTTGAAACCTGGATTTCGCGGCAAACACGGACGCACTTGCCACACTTGATGCATTTCGATTGATCTCGCACCATGATGGGATTTTGGTCATCAAGCGGCATGTTCGGAGGGTCGTACGGATACGAAGGTGTCGAGACGCCATACTCATAACAGAGTTTCTGCAGATCACATGCCCCGACTTTCTCGCATGTCAGACAGTCCATCGGATGGTTGCTGATCAGAAGATTCAACAGTTCGCGGCGAATCTCTCGAAGCTGCGGCGTGTTCGTCCGTACGACCATACCGTCTTCCGCCAACCGCGAACATGAGGCGACCGGCGTCCTGCGCCCCTCAATCTCCACAAGGCAGAGACGACACCCGCCATAAGGTGTCAGCTCGGGGCTGTAGCAGAGATTTGGAATATTGATGCCGACGAGCTTGGCCGCTTCCAGCAAATTGATCGGCTTCTCAAGTTCGAGATGTTTTCCGTCAATCGTGATGCGAATCATGTGACCTCCTTGCGAACGTTCGCGTTCGCGATTTTTATCTTATCGTACAGCTTCATAAAATGTTACTCTTCAGACGCTATCTTTTATAATACACGACTGCTCGTCAAACCAGAACAGGTACAAAAATACCCGTACCGTTTCGTCTATATCCTGTCGCGATCGACGAATGCTGAACCGGAACCGCCTTGTCTGGCTTTCTCTCTATGTCATGAGGTTGTATCGCCGTCCGCGAGCGAAACAAATCAAAGTGATGCCCGCCTCGCAAGCCAGTTGAACAGCTGACGCCGTTGTCGCCGAACGCGACATAACGATGGGGATGTTGGCACATATGATTTTCCGCATGATCGTCGTCGTCACGCGACAACTCATCGCCAATCCCTCGCGGGACAAGTCACGCCGTTCCAAAAGTGCTCGACCGATCAGCTTATCGAGACACGCGTGGCGCGACGTGTCCTCGCATACATCTGTCATCTCACGGCTTTCAAGGTCGAACAGGATCATACTGTGCGTCCCGCCCGTCTCGCGAAAGAGCGATGTCTTTTCATCGAGAAGGCTCATGATATCTCCAACGACGTCAAGAGGGGAGAGCGGCGAATGCCATTCTCTGTCCAACCTATCCTTTCGGGGTAAAGGAAAGTAGAACGGCTCCTTCTCAATAAGAGTGAACGGTCCGTTGAGCTCGACATGCGCGTCGAATGCATCCGCCCTGCCCTCGATCGGCTCAACATGAAACGATGACACCTCACTCGCCCCTTCAATCAGCCCTTGTGTATACAGCCAACCGACCGCGAGATCGTGCCATCGGTCGGGGAGTGCGTGGAGTTCTGTCATGGGCACACCGTTGACGATCAGAGAGAGACATCCTTCACGGACAACGTAGTCTTCACCATTCACTGCACCCGCCTCGGTGACGCGTGCCATAGAAATGGGTTGTACATACTCCGAGCGAAGCGACTTGGACGGCACAACACCTCCACGCACATCGATCACGTCTGCAAAGTCGTTTATGTTGTAAAACATGCGTAACTCGGATGATATGGCGCGCGCTTCGTCTTCCTTGACCCAGATAAAAGGTCTGTTTCGACAGAAAGACTGTAGCGATCGTTCGCCATTTTCAAGAGATCTCGCCATCGCGTCCGTCAACGCGACATTGTAAAGCGCGTTGAGCGGTTCAAGACATCCGGTGTCGCGACGCATCATGCAGCCGGCGACTGAGTTGGCAGCGGCGCTCTCGAGTTTGCGTTTCATGAGGTTAATGTAATTAGGCTCAGGGTACGGCATATCACAGCCGATCACGTAGACGAAAAGGCTTTTCGCCTGAAGCAAACCGGCGTGAATGCCAGCCATGGGACCGCATCCGGGGAACACGTCTGATACAACTCGGACCTTTTTGTCACGATAAAGCTGCGGTCGGTCGGTGACGATGACAATGTCGTCGAACAGTTCACGGAACAGCTCGACCGTCCGCTCAATTAGCGGACGACCGTCAAACGACAGCGTTTGCTTGTCGAATCCCATACGACGACTCGCCCCGCCCGCGAGAATCACCGCCGTGGAAAACATGGGCGCTTCATTTATTGTATGACATGGCATGTCGCATACTCCGTTTTTGTCATTTAAAACGTCAGATTTCTTCAACAAAGATAACTCCAATAAAATGCTACTCGAGTTCAAAAGCCCCTATGTGCAGCCGATAGTACTGCCCGCCCTCTTCAATGAGCTGCTCGTGTGTGCCGCGCTCAATGATGCACCCATCCTCCATGACCATGATGACATCGGCATCCCGAACAGTTGATAAACGGTGAGCGATGGCGAAGTTCGTCCTCCCGTGCATCAGCGCATCCATCCCTTGTTGAACAATCGATTCCGTCCGCGTGTCGATCGATGATGTCGCTTCATCGAGAATCATGACGGGCGGGTCGAGCACGGCGGCACGTGCAATCGCGATCAACTGCCTCTGACCTTGTGACAGACCGCTTCCGTCTCCCTCCAGCATCGTGTTGTAGCCGTGCGGCAGCATACGGATAAATCCGTCGGCATTGACGAGTTTCGCCGCCCTGATACATTCTTCATCCGTCGCATCAAGTTTCCCGTAGCGAATGTTATCCATGACAGTCCCGGTAAAAAGATGAATCTCCTGTAGAACGACACCGAGAGATTTTCGAAGATCAGCCTTTTTAATCTCTCTGATGTCGATGCCGTCGTAATGAATGGCCCCCTCGTCAATATCGTAAAAACGATTGAGCAAGTTCGTGATGGTCGTCTTGCCGGCGCCTGTCGCCCCGACAAGTGCCACTTTTTGCCCGGGTTTCGCATAGAGGTTAATGTCCCGCAGAACCGGTTTCCCCTGAACGTACGAGAAATTCACGTCATAAAAGCGAATGTCACCCTTGAGTTCCGTATAAGTAAACGATCCGTCCTCTTGCGGTATTTTCCATGCCCAAACATCGGTACGATCGCAACACTCCGTGAGTTCGCCGTTCTCTTTCGTGGCGTACACGAGCGTAACGACACCGGTATCGTGCTCGCTCTCCTCACCCATCACTTGGAAAATGCGCGACGCACCTGCAAGCGCTTGGACGACCGTATTGAACTGCATCGAAATCTGCCCGATCGGATTGACAAAGCTGCGCGACAGCGTGATGAACGAGATAATCGTACCGACCGTCATCGCCTCAGAACCCGTCAGACGCCAGTTCGGAATGCCGAGGATACCGATCGCGCCACCGAGAATACCAATAAGCACATACAGAAGGAAGCCCATGCTGACGACGACCGGCATCGTGATCATCCCGTATTTGAGCGCTTGACTTGCGTTGTTAAAGAGCTCTTTCGTCCTTTCTCCAAAAGCTTGGATCGCTTTATTCTCGTAATTGAAAACCTTTACGACTTTCTGACCCTCGATAATTTCCTCCACGTACGCATTTACATCGCCCATCGCGATTTGCTGACTCATAAAATACTTGGCACTCCGCCGCACAATCGCCTTGACGAGAACAAACAGCAAAACTGAAAACAACACGACAAACAGGGTCAAGCTGAGACTGAGATACATCATGGCGCCGAATGCCGCTAAGGTCGACAAGAGCGACGAAACCATCGAGGGGAAACTTTGCGAAATCGCGGCGCGTAACGTGTCAACGTCACTCGTGAAACGGCTCATGATGTCGCCGTGTGCATGTGTATCGAAATAGCGCACCGGCAACGTCTGAACGTGAGCGAAGAGGTTGTCGCGGATATTTCTCACGGTACTCTGCTCGACGGTCACCATGATGCGGTTATACACCCAAATTGTGAGAATACCGATGCCGTATACGATTGACATAGCCACTACGATACGAATAATTCCCGAAAAATCACGACTCCCCTGCGCGATCATGGGCATAATTTCATCGTCAATCAAGGCACGCAGGAATAGAGACGTCGAGGCACGCGAGAGGGCGCTCAGTAGAATGCACAATAAAACAAGGACGAGTTTAAACCTGTGTGCACCCATTTGAGACAATAGTCGTCCGAACGTCCCGGGATTTATGTTGCGCTTCCCATGACCGCGATGATCTGTACGTTTGTCAGAAGGCTTATGAGGCATTGAGAACACCTCCCCTATTCTGAGATTCATAGACTTCGCGGTAAATCTCCGAACGATCAAGTAATTCTTCGTGCTTCCCGCAGTCGTGCACTCTGCCATCGTCCATCACGATAATCATGTCGGCATCTCGAACGGAGGCGACGCGCTGCGAAATGATCAAAATCGTCGTATCGGGAATACCATCGCGCAACCCTTCGCGAATGAGACGGTCCGTCTTCGTATCGACGGCACTCGTCGAGTCGTCAAAAATAAGGATTTTCGGGTTCTTTAGAAGAGACCGGGCAATACAGAGTCGTTGTCGCTGACCTCCCGACAAGTTTGCACCACCACGCTCAACGTGCGAGTCATACCCGTCAGGCATCGCCTGTACAAAATCATCGGCTTGCGCCAATTGACACGCGCGTATCATCTCCTCATCCGTTGCAGATTCATCGCCCCATCGGAGATTGTCCTTCACCGACCCCGTGAAGAGCTGATTCCTCTGAAGAACAATGGAAACTTGGTCGCGCAGAGAAGCCAAATCATAGTCACGCACATCGATGCCCCCGACAAGCACGCGACCCTCTACCACATCGTAAAGGCGCGGAATGAGCTGGATGAGCGTCGATTTCGATGAGCCGGTACCACCAAGAATACCGACTTTCGCCCCAGATGGTATGGAAAGATTGATATCGCAGAGAACCGGCTTTTCCGCTTCGGCCGAGTAAGTAAATTTGACGTCTTCGAAAACGATCGAGCCGTCTGGCACTTCATACACGGGATCGGGACCATTATGCAAATCGCTCGTTTCATCGAGCACCTCGACAATGCGCTCGACCGACGCACGGGATACGAGGAAAAAAATGAAAATATTCGACAGCATCATGAGGCTCACCAGAATTTGCATCGTGTAGGTAACAAGGCTCGTGAGCTGCCCTGTTGTCAAACCGAGTGCGGGATTGTTGCCTGAAGCGACGATTTCATTCGCACCAAACCAAGCAATCAGCGTCGTGCTCAAAAAGACGCAGAAATTCATTAGCGGGGAGATCCGCGCGATCCGGATTCCTGCCGTCGTGAAGTCTTCATAAATGAGCTTCGACACCGCCGCGAAGTTACGTTTCTCATGCGATTCGCGTGTGTAGTTTTTTACCACGCGAATGGCAAATAAATTCTCTTGGACAATTCTGTTCATCTTGTCATAGCGTTTAAAGACGCGTACGAAAACAGGATAAACGTGTCGAATCGATAAGTAGAGACCGAGTCCAAGAATCACCGTGGTGCCAAGAAAGACGAGCGAGAGGCGAACGCTCGTTCTGAACGAGAAATAGAGCGCAAAGACGAGCATCACGGGAGAACGCGCCCCGATCCGTGTAGTCATCTGCAACGCGTGTTGCACATTCGAGACATCCGTAGTCAACCGAGTGATAAGACTCGACGTGGAGAATTTGTCTATGTTGCCGAAAGAAAATGTCTGTGTCGTACGAAAAATATCGTTTCGGAGGTTTCTTGCGAAGCCGGCAGATGCAATCGCCGTGCTTTTTCCTGCCAAGAAACCGAGCGCCATGGACGTAACGGCGCTGAGGACAAGGAGCAGACCGTACTTCAAAACGGCGTTCATGTCCTGTCGACTGATCCCGTAATCGATTAGGTATGCCATAAATGTCGGCACAATGATGTCAAGTGATGATTCAAGCCCGGAAAGCAATGGCGAGAGAAGGGCGTGCTTTTTATACTCTCGCAAGCTCCTTAAAAGTCTACGTCTCATGTGATCAATCCTTACTACCGTATTCTACACTTTTCGCCATGTGCTCGGTGAGAACAAGACAATCATCGGCAGAATTTCAAGACGCCCCATGACCATGCCGAACGAGAGCATAACTTTTGAAAACGGTGAGAAGAAAGAGTAATTGTGCGCGGGACCGACGAGTCCGAGCCCCGGACCGATATTGTTGAACGTCGCCGCTACGGCGCTGAAAGATGACTCGAAATCATGGGCATCGATGGCAACGACAAGCGTAATCGTTGTGAACACAGTAGCATAGACAATCAGATAATACGTGATTTGCTGGAGAATCGGTTTGGAGAGCTGTTTGCCCTCGAAGCGTAGAGGCAGGGCACGATTCGGATTGATACTGCGCCGAATCTCCCGAATAAACGTTTTGAAATAAATGGCCACGCGGCTCACTTTGAGACCGCCGGCAGTCGAACCGGCCATACTGCCAACAAACATCAATAAAAGGAGAATGAAACGCGAGAAAGGCGGCCAATATGTAAAGTCGACCGTCGCATAGCCTGTCGTCGAGATAATGGAAGAGACCGTAAAAAAGGAATTTCGCAACAGTGTGCCGACATTTTCGTAGGCATTCCTGAGATTCATGCTGATCGCCACAATAGCAATAACGACGATGGCGATAAACCATCGCAACTCCTCAATCTTCACAGCCTGCTTGGCGCGTTTGTTTAGAATGAGAAAAAAAAGCGTAAAGTTCGTTCCGAATACAAGCATAGCAATGCCGAGAACGATCTCAATATACGCGCTGTTATACGCCCCGACGGATAATGCCTTAGAGCTGAACCCTCCCGTTCCGGCAGCGCCGAACGCGTGGATAAAAGAATCAAAGAGGGGCATACCGCCCGCCACCAACAACACGACAAGGATAAAAGTCATCACGATGTATATCACGTAGAGTATCTGAGCCGTGCTTTGGACTCTGCTACGCAACTTCCCGAATGTCGGTCCCGGCATTTCGGCGCGCATCACAAAGACTTCCTTCGATTCCGTGTGCGGCATCACGGCGAGCGCGAAAACGAGAATTCCCATGCCGCCGATCACGTGAGTAAAAGAACGCCAAAACAATAGTGAATGCGGGAGCGCCTCGACATCCGTCAGAATCGATGCCCCTGTCGTCGTAAAACCGCTCGATGTCTCAAAAAAAGCGTCGTAAAACTTTGGAATCCACCCGCTGATGTAAAAGGGTATCGCGCCTGACATCGACAATACGATCCATGTCAGCGCCACGATGACAAAACCTTCTTTCATATAGTAGGTCATGTCCTCCGGGCGGCGAAAAGACAGCCCCCATCCGACAAGCGACATCCCGACCATCGTCACGAGAAAAGGAAAGACTCCTGCCCAACCTTCCCCATAAAGCAACGCCACAATCACAGAGGGTATCATAAGGGCGGCTGTTACGATCATAATCCGTCCGAGGACGTAGAAAACAATCCGCCGATTCATTGTGCCGCACGCTCATTCGCCAAGATATCATTAACATCGTCAAAGCGCGGATGTGTCGAGACAATCACAATCACATCGCCGAGTTGAATGCATGTATCACCTCGCGGATAAATAATCTCATCGCCCCGGACGATGCACACAATCAGAAGTCCCGGTTTCGTATTGAGGTCGATAAGAGGTACGTCGCACACCATGTTGCCTTCGGCGACGCGAAATTGCAGAATTTCAACTTTGCCGTCAGCTAGACTGTAGAATGCTTCAATATTCGAGCCCGCGCTGTTCGCCATGGAACGAACAAGCCGCACAATGTGGTTAGCAATAGTGCGATAAGGCGTCAAAATTGATTTGAGTCCCGTGTCTTTCAAAACGGTTAATAGGTCGGTACGGTTCACTTTCGTCACCGTCTTTCTGACGCCGACGTGTGCCGCATAGAGGTTGATCAGAATATTCTCCTCATCGACACCGGTCACCGCGATGACAGCATCGTAATGTTCCGCGTTCTCCTCGTGTAAAACTGACTGCCTCGTTCCGTCGTTCAAAACAACTTCCACGCGCGGGAAATCGGCGGCAAGCTGCTCCGCGATATCCTCATCGACTTCGATGACCTTGCTGCGAATGTGGTATCGTTCCAATCTAGGCAAAAGATAACGCGTTATGCGTCCGCCCCCAATCACGAGCGCAGACTTGATGCGCCTATTTCCGTTACGTCCCCCGGACATAAAACGCAGAATTTCGGAGTCTTTACCCGTGATAAAGAGATGATCGCCGATTTCCAGCGTCGTGGAACCATGCGGAATGATTATTTCCTCATCGCGAATGATCATGCAGACAAGGACATCACCTTGTTTCCGTCCAACTTCACGAAGTTGCAAGCCGGCGAACTCCGAACCCTCCGGCAACACGTATTCAACAATATTGACAAGTCCGTTTGCAAAAGGCTCGACGGAGAGTGCGTCAGGGAAACGCATGCCTCGCATCACCTCACGCGCCGCCTCCAATTCGGGATTGATCATCACGGAGATGCCGAGCGATTCGCGTAAGAATGTCATTTGTTTAGAGTATTCGGGGCTTCGAACGCGCGCGATGACATAGTCTGCGCCGATGCTTTTTGCTGTAATCGCGGCGATGAGATTTGTTTCATCGTCAGGAGTGACAGCGATGAAAATATCACATTCGGGGACATCAGCCTCGCGCTGTACGACGGCAAGCGAGCCGGAGCCGAGAACACCCGTAATATCGTACGAACTGATCATGCTTTCGAGACGCTTTTCGTTCAGCTCAATCAGCGTGATCTCATGGTCCTCAAAACAAAGGTCGCGACAGATCACTTCCCCAACTTTGCCTGCGCCCGCGACGACGATTTTCATAATGTAGTCACTCCGTTTTCCATAGATAACCTCCAGGACCTATCGATAATACAAAAAGTCTAGCCGTTCGCCGTAGTGATTGCAAGAAAAACGACGCTGATCATTCATTCAACAATCGCTCTCTCCAATCTAAACCTTTCTCCATGTGCTCGGAGAGAACAGAACGATCATCGGCAAAATTTCGAGGCGCCCCATGATCATAGCGAATGAGAGAACAACCTTTGAAAGAGGGGTAAGAAAGGAGTAGTTGTGCGCCGGACCGACAAGCCCGAGCCCCGGACCGATGTTGTTAAACGTCGCTGCGACGGCGCTGAAGGCAGATTCAAAGTTGTTGACATCGATAGCGACAATCAGCGTGAATGCAGTAAAAAGCGAGGCGTAGAGAATCAGATAATTCATGACTTGTCGGAGAATCGGTTTGGCGAGTTGTTTCCCCTCGAAGCGGAGCGGCAAAATGCGATTCGGGTTGATACTGGATCGAATCTCGCGAATAAACATCTTGCAGTAAATTGCCACACGGCTGACTTTGAGACCGCCTGCCGTTGAACACGCCATACTTCCGACAAACATCAACAGCAGGAGAACGAGCCGAGAAAATAAAGGCCAGTATGTAAAATCGACGACAGCATAGCCCGTTGTCGTAATGACGGAGGCTACCGTAAAAAATACATCTCGGAACAGAATGCCGACGCTTTCGTATACGTTTCGAAGGTTGATGCTGATTGCCACAACAGCTACGGCGATTATCGCTAGATACCATCGCAGTTCCTCACTCTTAAATGCCTCTTTTGCACGACCCTTCAAAATGAGATAGATAAGTGTAAAATTCGTTCCGAAGATCAGCATGGCAATACCGAGAACGACTTCAATATATGTACTGTTGTATGCCGCGATGGACATCGCTTTCGAACTGAACCCGCCCGTTCCGGCAGTTCCGAATGCATGGATAATGGCGTCGAAGAGCGGCATGCCGCCAACTAGCAGCAAAATGACAAGAACTAGCATCATCGCTAAATAAATCACGTAGAGTACTCGCGCAGTGCTTCGCACTCTGCTACGCAGCTTCCCGAACGTCGGCCCCGGCATCTCGGCGCGCATCACGAAGACTTCTTTCGATTCCGTGCGCGGCATCACGGCAAGTGCGAAGACGAGAATTCCCATACCACCAATCATGAGCGAGAACGAGCGCCAGAAAAGAAGCGAATGAGGTAGAGTTTCGATGTCAGGCAAGATCGTCGCGCCCGTTGTCGTAAAACCGCTCGCCGTCTCAAAAAACGCGTCGTAAAACTTTGGAATCCATCCGCTGATGTAGTAGGGTAACGCGCACGTTAGCGATAAAACAATCCATGTCAGCGCGACGATGGCGAAGCCTTCTTTCATGTAGTACGTCATGTCATCCGGGCGCCGATAAGAAAGTGACCCACCGACGATAACCATCACGCATATCGTCACAAGAAATGGGTAAACGCCCGCCCAGCCTTCGCGATAAAGTAGCGCGACAATCACGGATGGTACCATGAGAGCGGCAGTTACAATCATAATCCGCCCGAGGACATAGAAAACAATTCGGCGATTCATCGCTTTGCGTACCCGTTCGCTAGAACATCATTCACGTCATCAAATCGCGTGTGTTTGCTCGCAATGTTCTCGTCTCGTTTAATACCAAATCCCCCGAATTTACGAGCAGCCGGTCGTCTCACCGCAGTCGAGGCACACTTTGCAGGTGCCATTGCGGACGAGCCTTGTGCCGGAGCAATTCGCGCAGACGGAGCCGTCGTAAAGTCGTTCGCCGTTTTTGCTCGCATCAAGCGCATTCTCGTGGATGAACTCGTCCATGCTGATTTGCGTTGGCTCCACATTTTCTTCGCCGGAAAGGAGTTCGTCGCCTTCAGGTTTTACTTGGACGCGCGTATAATCTCCTCCCTCAATGTCGAGCACTTTGCTGATCAGATCTGACACGGAGGTGCAGTACTTGATATACGGGTGCCGCTGTACGAAGCCGTATGGTTCGAACTTCTGGCCCCGAAGCATTTTTGCGATGGCGTCCGTCTTGATGCCGTACTGGAGCATGACGGAAATCGTCTTGGACAAGGAGTTCAGCAAGCCCGTGATCAGTGTCCCTTCTCGATCGGTCGTCATGAAAATTTCCATGACTTTACCGTCCTCGTCTCTGTTGACAGTGATGTAGACTTTAACGTCCTCGATTTGCGCCGGGTGCGTGACACCGCTGCGAATACCGAAAGGCTTGACACGTGCACGGATGAGTTCGCCGCTCTCCAGTTGCTTATTGCATTGATCGAGGTCGGCTTTTACCTTCTTGGCATAAGAAAGCAAGTTGTTGTAATTCAATTGGTCAAGCGGAACGTCCCTGCTCTCCTTGTCGGTCAGACGCAGATTCAGAGGCTGTGCGTATTTTGACCCGTCGCGATAAAGCGTAATGCCCTTGACGCCCATCATCCAAGAAGCTAGAACAACATCGGCGAAATCATCCACCGTCGCTTCATGTGGGAGATTGACAGTCTTCGAAATGGCGCCGGAAATCAGCGGGGTAATCGCCGCGACCATACGGACGTGTCCAAGGTAATGGATGTAACGGTCGCCCGAGCCGCACTGATTGGCCGTATCGAACACGGCGAGATGTTCGTCGCGCAGATGCGGCGCTCCCTCAATTTTGCCGTCGGCAATCATGCCGTTTCCGTCGAGTCGCATGATGTAATCAAGGATGTCTTTGATCTCTTCATCCGAGTACCCGAGCTTTTTCAAGCCTTGTCCGATGACGGGATTGGCAAGCGTCATGTAGCCGCCACCTGAGAGTTTTTTGTAGACGACGTGCGAGAAGAAAGGCTCAATGCTTGTTGCCGCGCAGTCCATCGCGAAAGAGATCGTCCCAGTAGGCGCCATGACGGAAACCTGCGCATTGCGGTAACCGTACAATTCTCCCCATGCTTCGGCGTTTTCCCAACTTTCATTCAGTGCATCGGCAAGATTACCGAACCCCGACGAGCGCAACAGTGCATGATCGACGACAGGAAGGGTGTAGTAGATCTCCTCCGGCTCGTCTTTTCTGACACCCGCCGCGCGGCTGTGGTTGCGAATGACGCGGAGCATGTAAGGCTTGTTTTTCTCGTAGTGCTCGAAGGGAGCCACCTTCTGCGCCATTAAGGCGGAGACGGCATAACTTTGCCCCGTCAAAACACCGGACAGCGCGCCACCGAGCGCGCGCGCTTCATCAGAATCGTAGGGGATGCCGGCGCTCATGAAAACGGACGCTAGGTTCGCAAGCCCCAATCCCGTCGCGCGGAATCCCCAAGTTTTGCGGGCGATTGCCTCTGTTGGGAATTGACCGCCAAAGATCGACGCCTCCAGCATGATCTGCGCGATCGAGATAAGATGCCTGTAACCGGCAATATCAAAGGAGCCCGATTCGCTATCGTAGAAACGCAACACGTTGATCGAAGCCAAGTTGCAGCTCGTGTCATCAAGGAACGCGTATTCGCCGCATGGGTTAGTCGAATTGATTCTGTTGTGTTTCGCTCCGACTTCACCGTCTTCACCCGCCGGGCACGTATGCCAAGCGTTAAACGTATCGTCGAATTGCGGCGCGGGGTCGGCACACCGCCACGCGGATTGATTGAAAATCTCCCACAAATGACCGACATCCACGTCACGGTCGACGCTCGAATCACGGCGTCCCTTAAGGCGGATTTTTGCGTTCGGGTTACGATCGAGGTCAGCCACCTTGCGCATGAATTCATCGTTGAACCGGACCGAGTTGTTCGAGTTTTGCCCCGAGACGGTTTGGTAGGCTTCCCCGTCGATGTCCGCATCGTAACCCATCTTCGCGAGAGCGATGACCTTGTCTTCCTCGCGCGCTTTCCACGTAATAAAGCGCTCGATCTCCGGGTGATCGATGTCGAGACAAACCATCTTCGCAGCGCGACGCGTCGTACCGCCAGACTTGATGGCACCGGCATTTCGGTCGAGACCCTTCAGGAAACTCATGAGACCCGACGAGTGACCGCCACCGGAGAGCGCTTCACCTTCAGCGCGAATCGGGGAGAAGTTCGTCCCTGTTCCGGAGCCGCCCTTGAACAATTTTGTCTCGGATACGTAAGCTTCCGAAATGGAGTGAGGCCCAAGGAGCTGATCGCAGATGGAGAGAATAAAGCAAGCGGACGCCTGTGTGCGCGTATAGTCGTCCTTAGACATGACAACCTCGCCCTTCTCCTCATCGTAGTAATAGAGCTCATTCATCCCTCCGGCAATGCCGTATTTGAGCTTGAGTCCCGTATTGAACCACTGCGGCGAGTTCGGCGCAAACATCTGCGCCAATATGGCATAAACAAGCTCATCGTAAAGAATGACGGACTCTTCTTCATCGATCATTCCTTCGTCGACAAGCGCTTTAACCCAGAAAGAAACCATGCGATCCGCAACTTGACGCATGGACGTCTCGTATCCCGTCTCTTCCGGCACGCCGGCCTTTCTAAAATACCTCGATGCGATGATGTCGCAGGCAGTCTGCGAGTAATGGGAAGGGAATTCAAGATCCTTCATATCGGTGAGCACTCGCCCCGACTTATGATCCATCAGATATACATCACATTTTTTCCACTCAAAGAGATCGAAGACGGAACATTTTTTGTTCTCAATGTCCTTCGTAAAATGACGTTTAATAACGGACGATAACACGCTCATCCCAATACCTTCCCTCTCTCATCTATGTAAAATGCGATCTTCTGAACGCACCGAATGATTTTGATATACACTTTATGTAGTGTTCTGAGAACCATAATACTACCACATGTTGTGGTTCAATATTACAAAACGGTGACAAAGTCATTTTCTTTTCAACTCGAAAAAATCCGTCTGCTTTGCATTGGAATGAATTGTACCTAGGGAAAAGGCAACCGATAGCTCCACAAGCAACTCACAAGCCGACATCACAGCGCGCGAACAGCAAAGCATCTCATTAGATACAACACGGCGCCGCGCTCGATCGGCAAAGCATTTCGCTAAACGCAAAAAATGCCGCGCGACCCACAAGGTTTTTCGTTAGCCGCAACAAATCACCGCCTGCCACGCAAAGTATTTCATTAGCGGCAACAAATCACCTTGTGATCCACACATACATTGCATTGTGGAGCGCACGTTGTATTGCTTGAATCTAGTTGCATCTGCAAATTACTCGTCGTGCGTTCCGTACTCCGTGTGAACCTGAGCGCACGTTGTATAGATCGAATCAAATTGTATTCGTGGACTACTCGCCATGCGCTTGAAACTCAGGGCAATCCTGAACGCCACGCAAGACTTGAAGCAATCTGCGTCTGCGAATTACTCGCCGTGCGCCCCACAGTCGTCGTGATGTTGATGTTCGCTGCAAATGGAGCCCGTAGACAGAAGCGAGCCGTTCAAGTAGCCCTCAGCAGCTTCTCGAGCCGTGCCTTGGGCGCCGATGACTACTTCTATGTTTTTCTCGTTGAAAAGGTCGACAGCGCCGCCACCCATGCCACCGCTGATGATAACATCGATGCCTCGCTCCGCAAGAAAAAGCGGCAAGAAACCGGGACGGTGGCCCGGACTTGCGATCGTCTCGACTTTGACGATTTCCTTGTCCCTCGCATGGAAGACGATAAATGCCTCACAATGACCGAAGTGCTCGGTCACCTTTCCATTATCACTTGCTACGGCGATTTTTATCATGTTGTTACCTCTCTATCAATGGTTTGCCCGTCGCTTCGTGCGAATCGGGCTTTTTTCTATTACGACTGTTGTACTGTCCGGTCGATCTGTCAGATTCAATCGAACAAGAGCGCCATCGTCTTCTTGAAGATATCCTTCACGGCAGTTCCCGAAGGGCACTCGACGTCAACAATTGTTTTTGCGTTATTGACCGCTCTTACAGCAGCGGGATCGAACGGTATCCTGCCCACGAAGGGCAACCCCCGCTCCTTGCAAAACTGCTCGATTTTCTCTGAAATTCCCGAGTTCATGTCGTGCTTATTCGTACACACGGCAATCTTCGTGTCGAAACCCTCCGCAGTCCGAATAATGCGCTCCATGTCGCTAAGACCTGAAATGGATGGTTCGGCGACGATGAGAACCATGTCGACACCGCTAAGCGAGGCGATCACCGGACACCCGATCCCCGGAGAGCCGTCGATAATGGCAAACTTGCTGTCGTAATCAGTTTCGATGGCATCTTTGCAATAGGGGGTAGACTTGAATGCAAATCTACTCCCGTGAGCAGCCTCTTTCATCTCTTTTTTTACTTCTGTGACGAGCAAACCTGAGGTACCACTCCCCATTCTGAGTTGTGCCGTGGAGAACACGTTCTCCTCATCTACATAGAGCATCAGCTCCCCGGCAACAGCAGGTACCATCTCGATCGCTTGAGTAGGACAAACGTATGCACAGACTCCACAACCCTCACAACCGTAAGGATCGACCGAGTACTGATCGCCAGCCGAAATGGCACCAAAACGGCAGTGCTGCCGGCAGAGGTCACAGTGCGTGCAGAGCTCCTGCGTGAGCTTAGCGACAGGCAAACCGTAATAGTCTCGCCTGATCGGTTCTTCTTCCCATTCCGTGACGAGATGCAAGTTCGGAGCATCCACGTCACAGTCGGCATACGCTCTCGCATCAGTGAGCTTGATGAAGGCGCTAGCGACAGTTGTCTTGCCCGTTCCGCCTTTCCCGCTAAGGATTAACAGCTGTTTCACTTCGCGCTTCCTTCCATTTCATTCGATGTATGGTCTCGCTCGGAACAGGCACCTTCCAGCTCTCTGTGAAACTCACTCGATTCGACAAAAACATTATCTCCGCATGTTTTCTCCTGCTCCGCGTTGTGTCCTTTTTGATCATTCGCAGTGACTTTGCCATACACCTTTTCGCCACATACCTGCTCTAGCTCCATGCGATGTCCTTCTTGATCATCCGCAGCTACTTTGCCGTGTACCATGTTCGGTTTATGTGACGCGGCACCGTTCTCCACCCTGTCTACGATGGTTTCAAGAAGGCCAATGAAAAGCTCACGGTATTTTTCTTTCTTGTTGACGACGATTTCAGCATTTGAATTCAGCGATGCCAATTCATGATCGAAAGGAATTCTCCCCAAGATTTCTAAACTCTTGTCAAGGCAGAATTGTTCCACCGGATTATCTTCATTCAGGCATTTGTTGAGCACGACGCCGGTCGGTTTATCAAAAAGCTTGACCAGTTCAAACACCATATTTAGATTGTGCGCACCAAATAGCGTCGGTTCAGCCACCAGAACACAATAATCGGCGTCCTTGATGCTCTCCATCACAATACAGGCGCTGCCGGGCGGGCAATCGATGAATGTCAGCCCATGTTCTTCGGCGCTCCCTTCTTCCAGCAACCTGTTGATAATCGGGATGCCGGTCGCCTCACCTGTATTCATAACTCCTGTATACACGTTGACATCACCCGAGACGCCGATTTTGATTTTACCGACAAGCTTATCTCTTTCCGAGAGTGCCGATTTGGGGCAGACGAGCACACAGCCGCCGCATGAATGGCAAACGTCATCGAAAATAATCAATTTTTTGTTCACGTAGGCTAGGGCATTGTAATTGCAGAAACGAACACATGACCGGCAGCCAATGCATTGTTTCTCATCGACCTGAGGGATCTTGACCGAAATTAGCTCCTCGCGAGCAATGTCAGGTTTAAAGAAAAGATGACCGTTCGGCTCTTCAACGTCACAGTCGATGTAAGTCGAATGCCCTGCGACAGCCGCCAAATTGACCGAAACGAGCGTCTTTCCCGTACCGCCCTTGCCGCTCAGTACCGCAATTTTCATCTTACTGACCGCGGTTTCTGCCATGAAATCCGGCATGAAAATCTTCCAATAAAGGCAGTTCGCCTTTGACAAACGCTTCGATGTTGTCTTTTAAGGAATCGGTGTTCGTCCTATACAGTTTAATGTCGGCAGAACGGAATACATCCGCCGCATTCTGCCCACATCTTGGCGTCAGCAGTGCGCCCACTCCCTGATCCGCAACGATCTGTGCAGCTCTGATTCCTGCGCCACCCGTACCGGACGCCGCAGTGTTTTCAACAAAAGCAGCTTCTTTTGTCTCCGTATCGTATACAAGAAAAAACGGCGCACGCCCAAACGAGGCGCATACGTTTGATTCCATTAAATTGTTGTCTACCGGTATTGCTATTTTCATCTCATTTTCTCCTTAAATCTCTCGTTTTATTCTGCTTTTAGGTTCCTGCGACGACGCCTGTCGCGTACCTCAGCGAACCATCATCTCGTTCGGACTCAAAAAAGTCTGCGATGACACCTACTGTACACCTCGACCTCTGCCTCGTCCTTGCCCGCGACCATGTCGATAACGGCAACCGCGGCCACAGCCAATTCCCGAACCATCACAGAGAAGGAATGTTCCTCCCTCGATCGACAACACTTTCCCGTTCACCAAAGCCTCCGCCAACTTCCGCCTAGCATCTACATAAATGCCCTGAACAGTGCTACGGGCAATATTCATCTGCTCGGCACATTCTTCTTGTGTGAGACTCTCAAGATCGATCAATCGAATCGTTTCGAACTCATCGACCGTCATAATGACGTTATCCGAAACGCCCAACGGTGCATCAAGGGGTCCGAATCTACTAACCTCGGGCAAACCACAAACTCTTCTTCTCTTCCTTGGTCTTGCCATTAATCATGAACTCCAATCTAGGCACACAAGCCAATCCACCTTTCCGTTTAGCCTATCGTACCGTCTACTTATATGCTACGACTGTTTATGGCATATGTCAATAACATGGTCGCTTATCCTTTTGAATAATCCAAGCTATGTACAGAGCTTTTAAAAGCGAAACATGTTCGGAGCTTTCGAATATTCGATAACATTTTCCAAACGCGCAGAAATGGTTCATAATGTTTGCACGCACCATGCCGCAACGCAAAGGATCAACTCAATGAAGAATAGAACCCGCATCACCACCCTATTTACCGTCATGCTGATTTTTTTAGGTATCGCTTGTTTGTTATCAGCTTGTGCCACTAAAAGCGACATCGTCGGGGCTTGGAGATTGATTGAGACGGAAGATCCTACCTATACACTTGGCATAATTTTCGAGTTTGAAGATAACGGCACCCTCAACCTGCTCCCCGGCGTCGCGCCGCTGACTGAAGAGGAAATAGGAATGTTTGTTGACCTCAAAGAACGCTTGGCACTGAGCTACCAAGCAAGCCGGAATGGCGACTTGCGTATCACTCTTGTTAAAACCGAAGGGGGATCGGCTGTTCTCCGCATGACGTATACGGTTGAGGGGGATGTGATGACAATTACGGACGAAAACAATGTTACGCTGACTTTCCGCCGACAGTAAACCTGCAGTCATTTATCGCTTATCGTCGCTTCACTCCCTCCACGATATTTTTCCATGTCTGCAAATCAATTAATTGTTGCGCTTATCGTCGATATAACCCATGACCATCAGTCAGGAGTCCGTAGTCATTTATATGTCTCGTTTATCGTCGATACAACCCAGTAAGCTCTTGCGCGTATTAGGCATACCATCGACACACACTTTCTCCAAAAGAAACTCCAACATCTGGCCGATTTCTTTGCCCTCATAGCCGCACTCCAGAAGATCATGGCCATCAATTGCCAAATCCTTCAGCTCCAATATTTGTCCGCTTCGAATCAATTCGTTTGCTATCCGAGCAATCGCAACTGTCGCAGGCTTTGACCCCTCGATAGGAGTGGCGTCGGGTATACTCTTCTCGCACGCACTTGCTGCCTGATTACCCTCCACGAATGTTAGCGGGATTCTCGAAAACTCCTCGCACTCCTCGCGCGCGCTTACTACCTGTTTGTGCCATACGAACGTTGGTGGGCTTTTCGAACTCTCCTCGCACGCGCTTGCTATTGACAAATGCTCAGCCTCACGGCCCGAAACGAACTCGAGGGTGATCTCTCCGTATCTTGCAATTGCTCGCTCGCCTGCAATTCGAAGCCTCATGCCATCGAGGAAAATCTCCAGTCCGTATGCGCGAATCGCACGCCAAACCGATCGTTTCTCGGGACACAAACCCTCGTCTTGAAACTTAATGAGCTTTTCAACACGATCGATTGTTGCACTGTCGTAGCGAAGTCTTCTCAAAACATCCGCCACATGATCAAGATCACAGAGAAGTGCAGCAAGTCGCAACGCGACTTCTTCTTTCGTGTTGGATGCCACATGGCGGTGGCCAGTGCAATCACAAAGCAAGGCGATATCTTTATTCGGGCTAGGCGCCAAATGGTAGGGGCCAGTGCAATCACAAAGCAAAGCGATATCTTCATTAGCATATGACATCCGCAAAAGCGCAATATCAAGCAACGATGACGTTGACATGCACTCCCGATTGTTCAGACTCGTAACGCGCTTCATTGTCGAATCACGGAACTCAGGTGCGGGAATGCGCTCCGCTGCCGGCATGTGTCGAAGTTTATCAACGCAGGCGAGCTCCGGGATCACGACAAGCAAAACATCAATATGTTTCTGCAAAACAGGTACCGCATTTTCCCCAACGAGCAACCGATTTAGCTCAACTTGTAGTCGTTCGGAGGCGACAAACTGCAACAAATGCATGCAATTACACATTGCCTCACTCGTCTCGTCCTCAATATGGAAAGCAAGCTCCGCGCTCAGCCTCAGCCCTCTAAAAATACGGAGAGCGTCTTCGCGAAAACGCTGATTTGCGTCGCCGACTGTCCGTATCACGCTTTTTCGCAAATCAGACTTCCCGCCCCAAGGATCGATCAATCCGCGTTTTTCATTCCACGCAAGCGCATTGATAGTAAAATCGCGGCGGGAGAGGTCTTCTTCAATTGTTTTTGCAAACTGAACCTCGTCGGGATGTCGATAATCCGAATACGAACCGTCTTCACGAAAAGTCGTAATCTCAACAGGACCATCATCAGTCAGCACCGTAACCGTTCCGTGCTGTATACCTGTCGGAATCACCGAGTAATGCGAAAGACGGCGCATCACATCCTCCGGAGTTGCCGAGGTCGCAAGATCGACATCGAATGTTGGGCGCCCGAGGAGCGAATCGCGCAGATAACCGCCAACAACAAAACACTCAAAACCCGCGTCTTCCAAAAGACGCATCACGGCACTCACCGCTTCCGGTATTTTTATGCTTTCATTCGCCCTCATATATCATCCTCACCCAATTCGCCAACATCCTTACAGTCAACATAAAATGAGCTGTGCAAAAATTCAACTAATATTGAGAATTTCCCCACACATGTTTGCGTTTTGATCAGTTTCAAGCAATCCCGCACTGAATCAGACCGGCGTGTGCAATTTTGCAGTTATATGTGTAAAAGTGATCGGGTGCTTTCAGTTTTTAAACAGTGTCGAGCGTGGCTCTACTGATTCAACCGAATTTCAACAGAACTGAGTGCAGTTTTTCAGTTTTATATGATTTTTTATTCACGCATATTGGAAGGCAACCGATTCCAGGCTATTTGCGAGGATGCTTTCGAACTGTCAGATTGCGATTCAACCGCTATAATGACCTTGGCTATTTTTAGTAGAGTAGGCAATGAAATTAAACAATTAGTTGGGAGCACACTCTAGACTTTTGAGCAGAAGCAAACGACTGCATCACATGTACTGCGCATGGATCGCTATGAGTCGTTGCTCAAAGTAACAAAGGGGCTGCAATAGCAGGTGAGACGCGCTTGAGTCACAATGCGCCACTACTTCATGAAACAGGGGGATGACAATGGCAAATTTACCGTGCATGGACCGCTGTGAGTCGCTGCTTCGCGACATGGTCATGATTGATACGAGGCAACCGGAGGGGCGTGAAGCGATCCTCGTCAATTATATCGAAGAAGTCTTTTCGCCGTTCGATGTGGAAACAGAACGAATCGACCACGGTTCGGGCAGAAGTTCGCTGATAATCCGCATCCCGGGCGTTACTAATTCCGGCGGCGTCGGATTCTTTGGGCATCTCGACACAGTTGCATTCGGCGACGAAACAGCATGGACGTATTCTCCACTCAGCGCAACAGTAGTAGATGGGGTCATGTATGGAAGAGGAACAGCAGATATGAAAGGCGGCAATGTCGCGATGATTGAGGCGGCGCTCTGCCTGCTTGAATCGGGAACAATTCCCCCAAAGCCCGTATTGCTAGGTTTCACGGCTGACGAAGAGCATGGTGGCATGGGAATAATGAGCTTGCTGGAGTCCGAATGGGTTCGTGCGATAGAGGCAGGTGTTTTTTGTGAACCGACGAATGAACGAATCGGTATAGCCGAAAAGGGCGCACTGTGGATGGCAGCTTCTTTTACCGGTGTGCAGGCACACGGCTCGAATCCGGACATCGCGGTCAATGCTTTGGATGCAGCCATCGACTTTTACCGAGCGTTTGTTCAGGGCTTCGATTCTACACAATATGATCCGTGGCTCGGTCATGCAAGTGTTTCGCTCACTCAGTTGCACGGCGGTTTTATGACAAACGTGATCCCGGGAGAGGCATTTCTCGAGCTCGATATTAGATTGCTACCGGGACAAACGACCGAATATTGCATTAATCTCGCACAAAAAGTCGCAGAAAGACTTCAGAGTAACGAACCCCGTCTTCAAGTCGATGTGAAAGTAATGATTAAATGCGATGCCAATGCGACACCTGAAGATGATGATTTCGTTGTGCTGGCACAGCAAGTCAGCGAATCGCTTGGAGCAGATCCGACACTGCGGGGGCTACGCTATCGAACGGATGCAGGAAGACTTGTACCTGTTCTCGGGATTCCTTTTGTCATTTGGGGGCCAGGAGATGACAACGAAGCACATCAGATTGACGAAAAAATCGAGATTGCCTCGATCTGTCGGATGGCTGAGAGATATTTGCTTTTGGCAAGAAAATTCGGAGCATAGGAGCGGCAGATGGATCTATCATTATTTGAACGAAGGCGTTACACGCAGGGGGAGACTCCGATTGAGTATCTTGCGAACCTTACCGATCTACTTGGCGGTCCCGAAATCTATCTCAAGCACGACGATCTTCTCGGGTTGGCAGGAGGCGGTAATAAAACGAGAAAACTGGAATTTCTTGTAGCGGACGCGCTACGCCAAGGTGCAGACACACTCATTACGTGCGGTGCGATTCAGTCGAACCACTGCCGATTGACCCTCGCAGCCGCAAAAAAAGAGGGCTTGCATGCCGTGCTCGTTCTTTCAGAGATTATCCCGGGCAGCTACCGAGAAGACGCTGTGGGCAATAATTTTCTTTATCGGCTGATGAACCCCTTGGAGATTCATGTCGTTTCCGGGACTTGTGATTTGAACATTGCCATGCTAGAGCATGCTGAAATACTCCGCGCCAAAGATTACAAGCCCTACATCATCCCGATGGGTGGCTCGAACGCCATCGGCTGCCTCGGATACATCGCATGCACCAAGGAGATTATAGTGCAGTCGGAAAAACTCGGCATTGATTTCACACATGTCGTGACACCCACTGGAAGCTGCGGGACGCACACAGGACTTTTAATGGGGCTTCGCGGTTCAGGCGTCAAAACACCGGTCATCGGCATGAGCGTCAACAATCCGAGCGACAAGCATGTTAGACGCATTGAAAAGCTGATACAACATGTGAACGGAGAGCTTTTTTCGAAAAGGAAAATCCCCATCGCAGATGACGACATCATCGTCTTCGATGAATACATCGGGTCCGGCTATTCGCTGCCCTCTGAAGGACTAAAAGAAGCCGTTCAACTACTTGCACGATACGAAGCGATCTTGCTCGACCCGGTATATACAGGAAAGGCGATGGCAGGGCTGGTCGATCTCGTACGGAAAGATCATTTCAAGAAAACGGACAAAGTGCTTTTCCTGCATACTGGTGGTTCGCCGGCACTGTACCATTATCCAGATTATACGCTGTAGCGATAAGAATATTTTACTCAGACGTCATTATCGGTAGTCGGCGGCTTTGGAGTGCTCTTCATTCGATTCGAGTGATAAGAGTAATTCGATTCCGGCGTCATCGCAGGCGCTAAAATCGCTACGTAAAGCGCACGCTGTAGCACCCGAACACAAACAGGAGAAAAACAGCCCCGCTGCGACTTTCTGAAAGTTGTAACGGGGCTGTTTATGTTTTAAATCAAGTGTTTATTTGCCTATTTGACGTCGCATCATCTCAGCAATCCTAGGCATCCGCGATGCGACGCAGACCGGTTAATCAACTTACTTGATGTCGTGACCTGTCAGCTCCTGACGGAATTCCGTAGCCTCTTCACCTGTCAGCTCAGTCGGGTCATAAAGCATGGGGACTGCAGCGTACAGGGCGGCATTGACGACGAGGTCCTGTTTCCAGGTGATTTCGTTCGGTGCGTGAGCCTGTGACTCGGCGCCTGGACCAAAGCCGACACAGGGGATTCCATAGCGACCCTGGATCGAGACGCCGTTCGTGGAGAAGGTCCATTTGTCTGTCAGCGGACGACCGGCACGCTTCGACTTCGCAACATCGTCAGCGTAGAGACGCTCTTCACCGAACAGTGCGTGGTGTGCATCAACGAGCGCTTTGACGTGCGGTGCTGTTTCCTTATTAATCCAAGTTGGGAAGAAGCACTCCGTCTCGTAAACTTCGCCTGTCCACGACGGACGGTCATACCAGTACATGCTGACTTTGACGTCATCGCCATACTTCTTGACGGCGGGGAGATCCTCAATCTCTTTCAGGCACGTTTTATATGTTTCGCCTGCGGTCATTCTGCGGTCAATCGAGATGGCGCACGAGTCGGCGACAGCACAGCGCGAAGGTGATGTGTAGAAAATCTGGGAAACCGTACATGTTCCACGACCCAAGAACCTTGCATCCTCGTAGTGTTCGGGATTGTACTTAGGATCGAGCATTTTGACGAGACCCTTGATCTCCACGGAGTCGTCTGCAGGATTCTCATTCAGTGCGCGAACGTCCTGCAGGATATCAGCCATCTTGTAAATGGCGTTGTCGCCGCGCTCAGGGGCTGAACCGTGGCTTGAGACACCCTTGACATCGACACGGATCTCCATACGTCCGCGGTGTCCGCGGTAGATGCCGCCGTCCGTCGGCTCCGTCGAGATAACAAACGCGATCTTTTCTTTCGCCTCTTCGACCGAGGAGAAGTATTTGTTCGCGATATACTGCCAGCACATGCCGTCACAGTCTTCTTCCTGTACTGTGCCAACAACCATGATTTTGTATCCTTCGGGGATGAGTCCGAGATCCTTCATAATCTTACCGCCGTAAGCGGCCGATGCCATTCCGCCCTCTTGGTCCGAAGCACCGCGACCGTAGATAATGGTGTCCGTCTCATAGCCCTCATAAGGGTCATTAGTCCAGTTGTTGATGTTGCCAATGCCAACCGTGTCAACGTGAGAGTCGATCGCGATAATTTTATCGCCATCGCCCAACCAGCCGTAAACATTGCCGAGACCGTCGATCTCAACATTTTCGTAACCGAGCTTGATGAGCTCTTCTTCGATACGTTTAATGACGCCTTCTTCATCGCATGACTCTGAGGGGATCCTAATCATATCCCTCAAGAACTTCACCATGTCGTCCTTGTAGCCTTCTGCTGCCTTCTTAATCGCATCAAAATCCATTGCTTTTCCTCCGTGCTTTCGTTTTTAATTTTGATATTAAGTTTTGGTTAAGGAATCTTCATTCAGACTTTATTTGATTATACTACATATAAAAAATGGCTTCTAGGGACGATATATTGACGACTGCACCAACTTTTTGCAGGTTGGCCGAACGGTTTACTGGTCCACTCCACCAAGTCGATCTTGTGCATCTATATATCATTAATAAATTATCGCTTACCCCGATCAGTTTGTTTGTGAATCACCTCGCCGAATTCGAATGCTTCTTTGCAATCTCTTACCCAAGCTGATTGCCTGTGGCTTCTATGCTCCATAATCTATCGGTGACGAGTGTTCGCTCGCTGATCCTATGCCTTGTCGGTTCGAGGAGCCCCTCAAAAAACGCCGCTGTGCTATGACCCTCTTGTGAACCCGCCTCAGAAATCGCCGTTTGACTGCGAGCATTTCGCGAACTTTCCTCAATAATCGACAAATTGACTGCTGTCGTACTCGGAGGACAAAGACTTCTTTCCTTTTACCCTTCGCTCTTCATTAGATTTCTTGCATGGGCGGTTATATCGAAAAATATCTCTGCGGAAAAGCCGCACTCGACTATTGGGACGTGCCGGCAATCCGAGGCAAAATAGAGCCTCCCGACATGATCTTTCCCGAAGAATATGTCATCTTCACAGACAAACCCCTCTACCGTCCCGATCGAGCCAAAATATACACCTGTAGCATCCTCGGTGCAGAGAAATACGTAGACGGACGTGCGTGTACGCTCCCCTTAGTCTTCCTGCAAGTCGCTCTAGAGTACAGCATCCACGAGTTAATCTATCTCGGTCTTCAAATCTGCTCCTATCGCGAAGGCGACCGCCCTCGATGCACCGTCGAAGAACTACGCACCTGCGCGGAAGAGTTACGAGGGCACCGGGGCCGCAGAAAAGCTCTCCGCGCCATTCGATATCTTGCGGACAATTCGCGTTCTCCGATGGAATCGATTCTCTATATGTTCCTTCGTTTGCCCAATGCTCTCGGAGGATGCGGTTTTAAAGAGATCGTGCTCAACGAAAGAATAGTTTTGGAAGGTGGTAACAAAACCTACTTCGCCGATCTCTACGTTCCCTCATGCAAGCTCGATATCGAGTACGACAGCGAGGAATTCCATAGCAGCGCGTCAGAAATATCGAGAGACCGTGAACGCACCGCTCACTTGGAAGCGGAAGGCTATCGAGTTGTATCAGTAGGCTACTCTCAACTCAACAACCTGAAAGCCTTTCGGAACTTAGCGCGCCAGCTTTCCCGCCTAATAGGAAAACGCATTTACATCCGTGCGAGGAAGTTTTTTGAGAGTTTCGTTGCCCTGCGCGACCTTCTCCTCAGAAAAGGACACAGTATTCGCTCACGTTTCCGTAAAATCCACAAGAACGAGATTCCTTGGCATTCCGGCGTGCGCACTGCGTATCGAATCTACCTCGCCGCTTGGAACCGACTCATCCGCCACCCAAATCTCCCTTTAGTCTTAACGCGAGCACCTTGAGGTCAAGCTATTTCGGATTACCGCCCACACCTAACAGTAAATTAGGAACAACTCTATAGCCAAAAGCATCATCGCAGGCTCTGACTGAGTCGGCTCACGATGCCATTAAATCTCATTTCCTACCGAGTTTTCTCGGTCCGATCCGTGCACGAGGCGCTCGCCACCACTCCAATACAGCAAATTATCCTTAAAGATCATTTATTTAGGGGCTTGTGTACCGATCCTCTCTTGTCACGCACCTCCTCAATACAATTTTTCAACTAACTTCGAAAAACTGCGGAACGAGGGAAGAGATTGGTTCTGAATAAGGGGGTGTTTAGGACAGATTGGGCATTTGGCGCACCGCTTCTGTTCAATTTCTCAACTAACTTCGAAAAACTGCACCGAAAAGAATGCGCAAACCCGCGTGCGACACCTGTCACATCGCGGGTTTGTTACCATTTTTTCACCCATTCGAGGATTTGCCTGTGCCGTACGTCGTTGTCTTCGATGACGGCAATTCACATTTCTTTAACCTGATAGGTCATGTCTCCACGAAACAGTTAATTACTGTGGTGGACCGTACGGCGGTTGTTGTTGCGGAGGTTGACCGTATGGCTGTTGCGGAGGCTGGCCGTAAGGCTGAGGAGGTTGGCCATAAGGCTGTGAAGGTTGACCGTAAGGCTGCGAAGGTTGGCCGTAAGGCTGCGGAGGTTGACCATAAGGTTGCGGTTGTCCGTACGGTTGAAATTGTTGTCCAAAGGGTGCTTGTTGCTGGAATGCGCGATACTCTGCTTTCTGCTGGCTATTAAGAATACCGCCGACCAGGACGAGACCTGCCAACACCAAAGACGAGATGCTACCAAAAGACACAGCGCTAATCAGCGACACAATAGCAAGTAAGACGAAGATGCTCCCGACAACAATACAGAATGTTGATTTGAGCGGATTATTTCTCCTGCGGAACGCCATAATGGACAATATCAAGAAAAGTACACCAAAGGCCGCCATAAGCACTCCGATAACGGTAAGCGACAGCCCCCAACCACCCATAAAAAGGAAACCTAGCGCTTCAGCATCAAGTACGCTGACGAGCCAACCAAACGCAAAAATGACTATGATGCCCGCGATGATAACGCCGATGGATCCGAGGATCATGCCGATCGACCCGATGACAATAAGAACTTCACCTTTCGCTTTCATCTCTGTTATTCTCCTTCATTTTCTGCAAGTATATGCCTGTGAGCAAATAATAATCTAAAAGGCCCTTGTCGGCAACTAACAACCACATGATAAAAAACTGGAGCGGTTTCTTTGACAGTGTGATGACGAGTTTCATCATACGATTCAAGTAGCCAATGTTCGGGCATTGCAGAGGATTTTTGAGTATGCGGATTGTGCACTGAAAGCTTTAGGCGACTCGAATTAGTGCGTATGGTATAACGATTCTGGGATCCTGATTGGACGTGTATGGTGTGACGCAAGATTCAGGCATCCTGACTTGGTACGTGTTGCGTGTCGCCAAGTTCGGCATGCTGTTTTGTGCGCGCATCATTTGATGTTCAAGTTGCGATGTTTCGCGCTAACTTAGGTGCTTAGGATCAAGTCAGGATTCAATCTTTCGTGCTAACTTGCAGTCACGCCGGGTTGCAAGGTGGTGCATATAAAGCTAGGGTTCAACTCTCAGAAGGCGCCTAGCGTTGCCGCCCAAGATCGCAACTTTTTCTTCCTCAGTCAGCTCGCTACGGTCAAGGTCGCGAAAATATCGGCTGAGCGGTAGAAGCGGGTAGTCGCTCCCAAATAGAATTTTGTCCGTGAGACCAAGCGTTTTGACGACGTTATATACTTTATGGCCGTAGAGGAAAACGGATGCGGCCGTGTCGTAGTAGACGTTTGTTAGCGTGCGGGACACTTCTCTCATCAGCTCGTAAAAGAAAAGTCCGCCACCCCAGTGAGCATAGATGATGCCCAGCCCCGGGAAGTTTCGCGCAAACTGTTCCGCCTGCCAAAGCGATGTCTTCGTCTTGCCGGCGTAGTAATGTCCGACCGGCTCATTGAGATGGAGCAAAACGGGAATAACTAGCTCCGTGCAAAGAGAAGCGAGTGGCGCCATTTCTTCTGCGGACTCAAGAGCGAATTCCTGCCCCTCGGGAAAAATTTCACCGATGCCGCGAAGCCCGTTTTCATAACATCGGATCACCTCTCGCTCCATATCGGGATGCTGTGGCACGACGACAGAGAAACCGATCAGGCGGTCGGGAAACTCACGCGTCTTTTCGATGACATAATCGTTAACGTAACGGCAGAGTCCCATGTCCTGAAACCCGAAGCCAAAAGCGACGCCCATGTCGAATCCGTCCGCTTCCAACGCTTCGACGGCCTGTTCCGCCGTCGCGAATTTGTTGACGGGGCTCTCGGAGAGCATCCTGAAATATGGCTCCTTGACCGAGTATTGCTCCCAGTCTTTAATCAAGTCGGGCGGCGTGATGTGAACATGGACGTCTATTTTCACTTCGGCTCGCCTCCCTTTTTTCTGTTCCTAACGAGTAGGGCATAGCCGATAGCTGCCACTGCCGCATAGAAAACGAGGACACCGATGTTCCAGAAGAAATTCGCGGCGGTCGATCCTTTGGCGAGAAAGCTGTAGTCAATCGGGCTGATCACGAGCGAGAAAATACTCATCAGCGCGAATCCCATCGAGAAATCGCTTATGACGGGCGACTCATATTCCGGGTCGCAGACACGAAGCAACGTCATGCCGGTCATCATCACGCCCGTGTTGACGCCCCACGACATGATCGCGCGCTCGAAGGCGAAACTGTCCTTGAACGCCTTTTTGAAAAGCGGGAATGTGAAGAAATATGTAACGATGAAACCGATCACGCACATGATGATGATGGGAACGACAAACTGCGAGATTGCTTTAATAGGCATCGTCATCATCGCCGCAGTGATGGCAAAGTCGGAAAGCGCGCCGGTGATACGTGATTTGACCTTCGTATCGATGACCCAATTCAACTTGAGCTTGAGCATGAAGAAGTTGAGCACGTACATGATCAGCAGCGCGTAGAACCAGACGGGCAAAAAGAGATCTGGTATCCATACGCGCATTTGCCGGTTCAGCAAGTAGGCAAGACCGGACGCCAGGAACAGAATGCCGATATGGACGGTGAATGTTTCAATTGAGCTACTGTACATCGTCTCGCGACCGAGGCTCTTCTGTTTGGCGATGTCTTTCGTGTAGCCCTGTTGCATGTCGCGCGGCAACTCGCCTTTGCCGCCGAGATAATGCGTTTCGCCACGCTTCATCGCGCGATTGATCAGCAGGATGCCAAAGAACATGCCGCCAACGAGTCCGACGGTCGCCGTCGTCAGCGCGACGCCTTGGGATGTCTGCCACCAGGGAAGTCCGAAGTCCTGCAAAATACTTCCGAGAGCTGTCGCCGTGCCGTGACCTCCGGCAAAGCCCACACCGAGCTCACGCCCGAACGTGCGGTACAAGCCGGTTTCCGGTCGAATCGCCGTGATCGCCAAGTTGACTCCGAAGCCCGTAACGTACTGCATGGAACCGCCGAGCGAAAAAATGCCTGTCATGAGCAGAACAGTGGGGAGCATCTCTCCAAAACCGCGCTTTTTTCCGCCAGGCTCCATAAACATGCCCAGGGGAGCCGCCGCAAAAACGGGGACAATCAACACGACGGGCAATGCCGCCCAAAAGGTCATCCAATCGTCCGGGAACGGCAGCGGCGCGCCAAGTCCCCAGATGCCCGGACCGAGCAGCAGCCCGATCGTTCCTCCGATCACCGATGCCGGAAGCATCCACCGGCGGAAGAGAGGCACCTTCGCTCTCAGAAAAGCTCCGATGAAAAGAAATACGCCGACGACCGCCGTGGCAATCAGCATCTCCTGTAAAACGGTTGATGTCATCGTATGCATCCTCCTGTTCACTCAGACACAAGCAAAGCAAACACAAAACTATCGATTGCTGCCAGTAGTAGTGAGTGGCATCATTTTAGCAAATATATAGGCCAACATGAATCCGACTTTATGAGGGAAAAATATTATACGACTGAGACGAATCGCGGTGCAGAAGGAGCCCGATGAGAAAGCAGGAAAAGAAAAACAAGCCCTACCTTCTTTGTTTCTTTATGATATGGGAGATGTTCGGCAGAAAAGAGAAGAATCTTTAGACTTTGTCGTCGCAGTTTTTACGCTACCGAAGGTGCTTGGCAAAAAAGTGAATAGGAATAAATCAGACCCTGTCGTTTTTGTTTAGAATGGTTTAGAAGTAAAGTGTCATGCCGACATGTTCAATCGCAATGTGATCAGGGAGGAACGGTTCACCGCAGATGCGGTAGCCGAGCTTTTCGTAGAAAGGAACAACACTCATCCGCGCCGTCAGGAAAACTCCTTTCTTGCCGTTTTCCCGCGCTCTCGCCTCTAATACGTGCGCGATGTGCGTGGCGATTCCTGAGCCGCAGTATGAAGGATCAACCGCCATATAGCGCAATCTCATGAGCGACGCCTCATAATTCTGTAGAGTCGCCATGCCGACCAGCTTCGGTCCATCGAACGCTCCGTAAATAAAATCGTCGACTTCGCCGGACAGGTCGTCTTCTGCGATTGATTGACCCCAAGGCGCACGCAGAATTTCATGCCTGAGAAGCAATGTCTGGTCATAGTCAGCGCTTTGGAATACTATTTCGCGATACGTAATTTGTCGATCCATCTAGATTTCCCTCCATCATCAAGAGTGCGCCTTCGCGCGCCATATGCGGGCTCATCACGTAAGAGTGTGACTCCGTACGTCACCTGCAGACTCATCGTTAAGAGCGTGCCTCCGCGCCATCTGCGGGCTCATCTTCATGTGCGCGCCTCCACGCTCCCTGCGGTCTCATCACGTAAGAGTGTGACTCCGTACGTCACCTGCAGACTCATCTTTAAGAGCGTGCCTCCGCGCCATCTGCGGGCTCATCTTCATGTGCGCGCCTCCACGCTCCCTGCGGTCTCATCACGTAAGAGTGTGACTCCGTGCTGCACCTGCGGGCTTATCTTTAAGAGCGCGCCTCCGCGCCATATGCGAGCTCATCTTCATGAGCGCGCCTCCACGCTCCCTGCGGTCTCATCACGTAAGAGCGCGCCTTCGTGCGTCACCTGCAGGCTCATTTTTAAGAGCGCACCTCCGCGCCATATGCGAGCTCATCTTCATGAGCGCGCCTCCACGCTCCCTGCGGCATCATCACGTAAAAGTGTGACTCCGTGCTGCACCTGCGGGCTCATCCTTAAAGAGGGCTTCCCACGTGCGCCGCATGCGGTCTCATTATTTTAGCAAATTCTCGGCTGTTTTCGCGGCACGACCGGTTGGCGATGAAACCGACTTCGATTTAGGCGCAGAGGTCAATTTGAACTTTGGGGGGAAAATGCAAAATGGAGCTTACGCGCCGTGTGCTATGCATATCCGTTGCGGCACGACCGGCGAACAGACTAAGCGCCGATGTCGCTTGCCAATGAAGTCGCAGTTTTTATTGTCTTGCGTGAGCGACCGGCGAAACGCTGCAACACGAAAGCGATCATAACGTACACCGTGAAAAAGACCAGTTGCATCAAGATATCGGGCACCATTTCTTCCCAAACGAGAGAATTGCGATTCGCGCGGATGAAATAATACATTGGGAATGCTTTGGATACATTAAGAACGGACTCGCTGACAAGCTCCTGCGGGACAAATGCACCGGAAATAAATGAAAGACCAAGCGAAAAGACGGTGCTGATCGCAGAGATGGCGGCGCGGTTGCGCGTCAGATTCATAACGATGTTGCCGATCGACAATACGCAGAGTACGTAAGCCGAGTAGTTCAAAGCAACGCGACCTATTTGCCCAGCTGTGGCGTGGCGATGGATTGTGAACAACGAAAAACCGAAAAGCACGGCAGCAGAAACGAATACAACGATCCCCGACCCTAAGTACAACTCAAGAACGCGCTTGCTTGACTTATACGGGGAGCCGATTGAGCGTTCGAAGACGCCGGGACGCGTGAAAGCCTCATTGACGAGCGGAAGGACGCTGAGCGACACAGCTAACAAGACATATGCCGCCCCAGACATTGCGGCAACAACCGACCCGACATCGCCCTCTGACCCGTCGGCATCATTCATGATGTCAATTTCAACATGCATCTTTTGTGAGAGTGTCTCGAAAAGAGCGGTGCGATCGATTGAGCCGTCTTCTAGACGATAAGCGTCATGGTATCGAAAAAACGTCTCCGCCAATGAGCCCGCATAATAGCCTGCGCCCGACTTTTGATCGGCGAGTACAATAGGAAGTTCTTCCGTAGTATCGGGAAACAAGTAGGCTACCGCGATACGCTCCAGAAATATTTCTTCTCGTGCTTCCTTTTCCGTCAACGATTTACGCGCGACGTTGTGACCTTGGCTCTCCAGCCATGACGCAAAGTCGTCCACTTGATCATTCTCAGACTCTGAAATGACGACATCCATCTGCGTCGGTTGGAACACCTGGGAAGAGTCGCCTCCGAAACTTTGTCCGATAAGGAGGGCCAAGATCATATAGATGAGAAAAAACGGCAGAACGACAACGCCGTTCTTCACAAGCAATTTCATGTAAGTCTTAAGTACCGTCATGTTTATATCTCACTGTTTGGCTCTTGTCGTTTCGACAGTGTTCCTTGCGTTCACCGGTTGTCTTTTATCATCTCGGCTGGTTTCTTTGCAATCACCGGTTGTCTTTCGTCATCTCGGCTGGTTTCTTTGCAATCACCGGTTGGTTTTCATCATCTCGACAGGGTTCCTTGCGTTCACCGGTTGTCTTTCATCATCTCGGCTGGTTTCTTTGCAATCTCCGGTTGGCTTTCGTCATCTTGGCGAGTTTCTTTGCAATCTCCGATTGGCTTTCGTCATCTCGGCAGGTTTCTTTGCAATCTCCGATTGGCTTTCGTCGTCTCGGCAGGTTTCTTTGCAATCACAGGTTAACTTTTGTCATCCTTTTATGTGCTCTGGTTCTCTGTGGCGGCTCATGACATCACACGTTCTCACAGGCTCTTGAATTGTCGTTTGCGCATAAACAGGAGAGACGCGATACACAGAAAAACTCCCGCCACAAAGAAAATCACAACATTCTCCGAGAACTCCTTCGTAGACTCGAGCACATTGAGACGATAAATCGTGCGACTGATCATGTTGACGGGGTTGTATCGATTGAGCCACGGGAGGTTTTTCTCGATAAAGAGACGTAACGGAGGACCCATCATCCCTGAAGCGGCGCTCAACAGGAGCATAAGTGAGATGCCGAGTGGAACTTTCGCCTTGAGAGGCCACCGGTTCGAAGCGCCGATGAATAGCCCCACCGCTATGCCGAAAAAACCTGCAGCCAGCACGAGGAGTAATGTCCTCCACGGATCCGCGAGATAATCGACCTTCCATACCCATTTCAGATAAAATAGAAGGCCTATTGTTTGCAGAGAGCTCATCGCGACACCCGAGACAAGACCCGCGCTTACGTAAGAGAGACGCGAAATAGGCGTGGTCGAGAGGCGAGCGGCGAGTGGCGACAAATTTGCTTGTATGTGGTGAACGATACTGATGCCGGCGAAATATCCATACAACGCAAACATCCCAAGCGACGAACTCAAGGTCACGTACAGCATGCCCTCTTTCTGGTCGCCTCGTTCGACATATTGCTTCGTAAAATCGAGCGAGCGACCGGCGGCATAGACAGAGCCCGCTTTCTTCAATTCAGACCCGATCTCGCGCAGGATCGTTTCGTTCATGCCCTCTCCGCGCACGAGAAGCGTGCAGTCCGCCCGAAAGATGCCGTCGACATCTTTGTCACGCAGCAAATTGAGTGCTTCATCACCTCTTACGTTCTGGACGTCGAGAATATCGATCTGTTGTAACGCACCTGCAAACGGATGCCCCGATTCGACTGCAACCGCGATAGGTTTTTGCCCTGCCTGAAGTCCGGAAAAGGCGACAGCCATGAGTGTGAGCAGCAAGATGGGATAGATGAAACTCCAGAACAAAGAACCTTTGTCCTTGAGGCTCATCTTCACGTTGAGCGCCACATGAGAGAAAAACCGCTTCACGTGCTAGTCCCTCAACGCTTTCCCCGTCAGCTTCAGGAATACATCATTCAATGTCGGGAGCTCACTGTAAAGGGATGTGTAATATATCTCGTGTCTTTTGAGTTCTTCGAGCAGTGTGGAAAGATGCTGGCCGGGAGGCGTTAGCATAATGACGGTTTTACCGTTCTCTTCCGAGACATCAACGACACCAGGGATTTCCGCGATCATTCTCAGAGCGGCATCTGACGGATCAGTAAGAAAGAGGTGAACCGCCTCCGTCGGATCGACGAGGTCGATCAGTTCTTCCAGCGTCCCGGACGCCATGTTGCGCCCTTCGTCCATGATTACAATCCGATCGCACAACTCCTGAGCTTCTTCGAGGTAGTGCGTCGTATAGAGAATCGTTGAGCCATTCCGATTCATCTCCTTGATGCCTTCGAGAATGAAGTTGCGGCTCTGCGCGTCAACAGCGACGGTAGGCTCGTCGAACATAATGAATTCCGGGCGATGGGCAATGCCGCAAGCGATGTTGAGACGGCGCTTTAAGCCGCCCGACAACTTTTTGGCGGCAAACTTCGCATATTTCTCAAGCCCGACGAATGCAATCGCCTCGCGCACCATCTCATCGCGCTTGGCGTTGTTTTGTTCGTACAGACCCGCAAAATAACGGATGTTATCGGTTACCGACAATTCAGCAAAAAAGGAAAGATCCTGTGGAACAAATCCGATCCGCTGTTTTGTATCCATATCGTCGGGAGAAACGCGACGTCCGAAGACCTCGACCTCGCCTTCATCAAAAGAAAGAAGACCCAGAAGACAATTGATGGCGGTCGATTTCCCCGAGCCGTTGGGGCCGAGAAGCCCTACAATTTCGCCCTCATTAATTTCGAAATTAAAACGGTTCAACGCGACTACTTTCTTGTAGCGCTTGACCACTTCTCTCATAGAACAAACTCTCACGGCGCTGCACGACCTCCTGTGATTCATCATCGTAAATGCTATCTCATCGTTAGTCTTCTAGGCGAATTATTCAGCACGAAAACTCCCGTCCGGCGAACAATTCCATCGTACGAAAATCCTGTTAATCATCCGGAACGAGAGTGTAATTTATTAATTAATTCACGAGTGGGCAACCCGAGATCAGTTCGCTCGACGTCCTCTTATGTCGTATATCTAATCAACGAACTCACCTTCCGACCGCGATCAATCGCTATCGGATGATACGGGCGGGGTAAACCGCATAGTGTATTCCCTCATCTGATCGAAAAGGTCACAACCCTCAGCGATATAGTTCCGGTATATCATGCATGTTTCTTCGAGCTGTTCTTTTTGCGCTTCAAGCCCCTTGATGGCTTCTTGGAATGCCTTCTCCTCATCGCGACGCTTGGCTCTGTATAGGAACAGCTCTTGTTCGGCACGCACTTGGGCAGAATGGACGATCGCTTCGCCTTCGAGGCGCGCCTCACGGAGAATGTCTTCCGTGCGGTTAAGTTCTTCTTCACGCTCTCTGTAATAATCGAGCTCCGTTTGAAGCTCTTCAAGTTGCGATCCCGGCTCCGCTATGTATTCGCCAGATACAGCAGCTGTGGCACTCATGGCTGCCGGAGGATCCAATTCGGCGTCCTCTTCCGAGGCACTATCGTCCGATTCGATGAGACGACCTTCTCCGTCCGTCTGTTCTTCATCGCTTTTATGTTCGATTTCAGGTATCGGATCTTGGGGACTCCATTTTGCATGAAACGCCTCCAACTTGACAGGATCTCCAGCCGCTGCAAACAGCTCCGCTTTCATCTGTTCGATGGTGCGATATTCCTCAGCTAAAAGCTCTTGAGACACCTCGCGCGCTCGAACCAACAAATCTTTAAATTTGTTATAAACATCCGTCTTGTCATAGCCGAACAACGCCGTCTTGATGTCGAGCTGTTTTACAAAAGGGACCATTTTTTGGTCAAAACGATATTTAACGACTGTTTCCATGAGCATTCTCCTATCTTTGCACGTTGTCGTACAGGAATCGCATTTCAACTACTCTTAATGATACAACATTGGCGCCACGATGTTCACGTGTCGCATACACATTCTCTTTCCTCACTGTGTTTGCCAAGGCCGCTCCGCGTACTGCCCGCCTTTGCGTTCGTGATCGCCTTCCGGCGATTTTCCCACCGCAACATTTATAGGAGAGCAGGTGGGCGCGTATCTTGTTCCTGTAGGCGTTTTTCTTCTCTGTTTATCTTGTCATTTCGTTTTTTATAGCGCTTCAATACTGTGTAGGCAGCAATAGTGATAAGTCCCGCAACAGTCATCAGAATGCCCGCCCCAAAACCGACCGGAACGAAACGCGCCGATACGGTGTGTTCTCCCGCACTGAGAGGCACAATGATGAAGCAATCTCGAATCGCCATCGATTCCGTCACTTGGCCGTCAACCTTGAACGTCCATCCGGGATTGATCGTCGTCGGAAGGAAGAGGTAGCCTGTCTCAGGGGCAGTGATCGTCCCGTCAAAAGAACCGGATCCGAAAGAGTCGAGCTTGAGCGGATACGCTGCAAGTCTTTTGCGTGAAACGTTCCACGCTTCTTCGTCAAGCCTGTACACACAAGCGCGAAACTCTCCTTCGACCGCATTTTCCGAACTCATGCTGATTCGGAAATGAAGCTTCGTCCCCGCTTCCAGAAAACCAACATCACCGATCCCGCGTTTGCTACCACCTAACTGGAAGAACTGATCATCCCCGACAAATCCGTTACTGTACGTGATACCGACTGAATAATCCTCCCACGTAATATAGTAGATGCCGTCCTCGGGGACATCGTATACAAGAAAAGCCCACTCGTTATTGCCCTTCTCGCGCACGACATGGAACGAATACGGATCGTACGAAGGTTCGACGAAACACCCTTCCAACCCCCACGGTACAAACGAATCTTTGATGAACACATTCGCTTCGCCACCTAGAGCGCGCAGCAGTTGCCCTTGAACGTCGAGATGATCATCCGGAAGCATCTCACTATCGAGATATCCTGCATCGGACGATACAAAAAAGCCGAAGGGTAGCGCATCCTGGTTTTCATACAGTCTCGTCTCTTCTCCCGTAGCGACAAGTGTCCGCGTGTGATCATCGAACACCCTGCCATTTCTAACAATAAGGTGGTTGATCGACAAAATGCTGTCCATAACGATCGTCGATTCTTTATATTGCATGCTGTTGACGCCGTTTGTCGGGTAGCCCAAGTCGGAAAAATAATCGATAGGAGCCTGTGGGTATGGCGAGGCGAAGAGCGAGAGCCCATTCGTTCCGAACAGGAAAGGGTCGTTGACACACGTATCAGGGAGAATCTCCGCGCGCCACGGTCGACCCTTGTGCTCGCGTTTCAACGCCGCAACGTATTCATAGACCTCCGTCGCATACGGGTTGCTCGTATAGTACTGGCGATCGCCTAGCGGAGCGACTTGCTGGTAGAGCGCGGCGCTCGTAATCGCGTGGAACAACACTTCCAACAACATGAACGCGAACAGGAGAATCAACGCGCGATGATAACGGATATCCCCGAAACGTATCCGTTTATCGAGGACGGGCAGTTGCTTGCGCCTGATTTGCCTTTGGTACCACAACCTCTTCCACGCTGAGAGCCTTCGAAGAGACACAGGCGGCTGTTCGTTCAGCAATCCGCTCGCTTTCCGATCGTCAGACTTTCTTTCCTCCTGTTTTGCGCGTTTAGACATTCCTAAAGCAATCTTTGCGTGATCGACAAGACCTCGACACCCGCGATATTCTTCTCGGACAAACAGTTGATAACTGGTTCCTCGCTGAAGAAGCGATGTGCTCTCCGGCTGCCCGTCGATTCTCTTGTCCCAAAGATCTATACGACGGATGGGCTTTCGGATGTCGGCAACAATCATCAAATAGCCGACGGAAAAGACGAGAAACGTCGTAAGCCGCCAGTGTGAGAGCGTATCATTCAGCAGATGTTTCTGTTCAACGAGGAGCAAGATAAAGATAAGCACAACGCCTGCAGTGATCGTTTTCATTTTAGGAGCAAGCTCGTCTCCTACCGCTTGATACGCCATGGCAAGCACAAGAAAAACGAATACGAAAGCGTAGCGGAAATCGAGTGAGTTCGGGTAGTGGGCTCCATGCCACAGGAAGCTCAGGGTGCGAGATTGAAAAGAGAAAAACAAGAACGCGAGTAGCGCGCCGTATGCGAGGCGCACCGTCCGCGGCCGTTTTTTATCGGCAAAAAACGCCGGTAGCAGGAGAAGCGCCGCTATGCCTGCATAAATGTTCGGTAGCCCCGACATAATGTTCGGACTGCGAAGCGGAGTCATTCTGCCGAGCGTATCCAAAAACGCTTGCGTGAACGTAAAGCCCCCGGGGAAGGCGTCATTCGCGGCCGAAGTGATTGCCAACGCCTTTGCTGTCGGCCACAATACAACACCTGCGAGAAGCGCCGACAGCACGGAGAAACCGGCGAATTTACCAAACGCGACCAACGGCTCGGACCAACGCGACTTAACTTCATATCGCGAAAATGGCCGTTTGAACTGAACTCGTAGCACGAAATAGTAGAAGAACAGAAAAACGCACCCGAAGAAGGCGGTGTAATAATTCGTCACCAGCATGAGTGTCAGACTGAAGACGAAAAGGCGCGCTTTACCGTCACGCACGAGTTGCACCAGTCCCAATGCCGCAAGAGGGAACCACACGAGCGTATCGAGCCACATGATATTCCAGCTATAAGCGTATACCCATGCCGACAATGCATAGAAGGAGCCGAAGAGAGACGCCAACGGGTCGCTTTTGCGGAATGCCCCGCACAGAAACTCGCGGAAAAACAGACTTGAAAAGCCGATTTTCAGGAGCGTCAAGAGCATGACGGCTTCCGTGATGTTCTGATCCGGGAAGAAAATGGTGAGAATGTTCAACGGGCTGGCGACGTAGTATGTAAACAAGCTATAAAAATTGACGCCCAAGCCGCCCGCCCACGAAAAGAATAGCGTGTCGCCAGAGAGGATTTTCCTTTTTAATTCTAGGAGAAACGGCGCGTATTGGTGATATAGATCGTATGCCAAGAGGTGGCGATTTCCGACCGGCCAGAGACCATGTGCCGCGAACCCGATGTAGAACGCGAGAACAGGGAGGAGAAACGCCAACAGGCGTTGCTTTCGCTCTGTCGCCCGCTCTCGCTCCTCGAGCAACGTCCCTTTTCGGCGGTTTGCCGAACGTTTCTTCAGAAGTTCCCACATGATTTTTGTCTCCCGTGCTGTCAAGTAGTCTCTCTGTCTCACGCGCCGATGACGCGTGTGGGCATGCTGTCGATCGCTGGACTCCGTCTAGCTTGCGAACCGGACCTTACTCTCTCGTCAACAATTCAAGAAGTCGATCCAATTCATCCGCTGAATGGTAGCGTATGACAATGCTCCCGCGCCCTGTCTTATGATCCTGAATCGTGACTTTCGTGCCGAGCGAGCGGCGTAGCTGTTCTTCTACGGCACGGACATGGAGGTCTTTACGTTCATCGTCCGGTGTGCGCGGTACCGGCGGCGCGGGCGGCGTATTGATTTCCTTGACTAAGCGCTCCGTGTCGCGGACGCTTAACTGTTTTGCGAGGATCACCGCGGCGGCGTTACTTTGAGCGCTCGCGTCGGACAACGCCAACAATGCACGCGCATGTCCCGACGATAACTCACCGCGACGCACCATATCACGTATATTCTCCGGCAGATTGAGCAGTCTCAGCGTATTCGTGACGGCAGAACGACTCCTGCCGATCGCTGTCGCCAAGCTTTCCTGCGTCATATCGTATTGTTTGATCAACTGATCGAATGCGACGGCTTCTTCGATGGCGTTCAGGTCTTGACGAACCACGTTGTCAATCAGGGCTTGACGCTGCGCTTCCGCGTCCGTTAATTCGCGAATAATGGCGGGGATCGTTTGCAGACCGGCGGCGCGGGCGGCGCGCCAGCGGCGCTCTCCCGCCACGATCATGTAGCGGTCGGGAGACGACGTCGGTGTCACGATGATGGGCGAGATAACGCCTTGGTCGCGAATGGATTCCGTCAATTCGTCGAGGCGGTCCTTATCAAAATCCTGTCGTGGCTGTTCGTGGTTGGGCTCCAACCTGTTGATGCTCAACTCGACAATCCGTTCGGACTTTGTCGTTTGTTCTTCTTGGGGCACCGTCTCGAAAAGAGCGCCGAGTCCCTTGCCTAAACCGCGTCTTGATTTCATTTGTGTCGTTTCATCATTCATTTTCATCTGCTCCGATCTCTTTCCGTGCGCATGATCTGCCATGCGAGGGGGCTTCTGCGCATTATAAGCGCCCGAGCGTTCCGTTTTTCCAAGCTTGACTCTCCAGACGCTTCGTCAACTCTTGCGCCAAAAGGCGATATCCGTTCGCGCCTTTTGACCGTTTATCGTATTCGAAAATAGTCGCGCCATAGCTCGGCGCTTCACTTAAGCGCACATTGCGCGGGATGATTGTCTTGAGAAAATCTTCGCGAAAATACCACTCAACTTCGTCGCGCACCTGCTTTGAGAGCTGTGTTCTCGAATCGAACATCGTGATAAAGACGCCCGCGAGTCGCAAGTCGGGATTCGATGATTTGCACACGAGCCCGAGCGTCGTCATGAGCTGCATGAGACCCTCAAGTGCATAATACTCCGCCTGAACGGGAACTAAAACGGCATCGGCCGCAGTAAGCGCATTCACCGTTAACAGCCCGAGCGACGGCGGACAGTCGATTACGATGTAATTATATCGATCACGGACAGTCGCGATATGGTTATTTAGCTGTTGTTCACGAGGAAACATCTCAACGAGCTCCAATTCAGCACCGACGAGGTTGATGTTCGCGGGGAGAAGGTCGAGTTTAGGCCTCGCCTTGACAAGTACTTGTCCAACGTCTTGCACCTTGCCGACAAGCAGATCGTAGATTGTGTGCGGGAGAGTTTTTTTATCGATGCCTAATCCCGACGTCGTATTTCCCTGAGGATCCATGTCGACGAGAAGTACACGCTTTCTTTGCTCCTCTAGAGCCGCCACCAAGTTGATGCACGTCGTCGTCTTGCCGACGCCGCCTTTTTGGTTGGCAACTGCGATCACTACGCTCATAACATTCCTCTACTACTTGTTTTTCGACTCTTTGGGGAAATCGAACGGTCAGAGTCTATCTACGATTGATAACTCGTTAATTGTACCATGCCCTATTGCGAACATATGTTCTCTATTGTGTAAATAATGCGTCAATTTCTGTCTTTTCCGTCGAAAAAGACGTGGCAAAGCGGCAGATTCTGCGCCCATCCTTCTGCTTTCCGATGCGTTCAAACACGGCACGCTCTGAGAAATACTTTTCTTCACTCTCATCCATCAGCACAAATAGCTGGTTGCTCGTGGGCGGAGCATAGAATTCGAAGTCTCGCACGCTAAACTGCGCAGCCAATGCCGCCGCCATATCATTCTCGTGGCGCCCGATTTCCATGTACAGCCCGTCGCGAAAGAGTTCTCTGAACTGAACGCCTAGGAGTCGCCCCTTCGCAAGCAGTCCGCCTCTTTGCTTCACAAGCGACCTGAAATCACTTTTCAGGCTGTCCTTTATGATCACAACTGCCTCGCCAAAGAGAGCTCCGCATTTTGTGCCGCCGATGGAAAAGACATCTGCGAGCTCTGCGAGTGCGGGCAGGTCGATCTCTGTCTCTTCAATCGCCAAGGCGGAAGCGAGACGCGCGCCGTCCACAAACAACGTCAAGCCCCATCGGTCGGCGACTTGCCTGATCGCCCGCAATTCTTTAAGGCGGTAAACCGTTCCAAGCTCCGTTGTCTGCGAGAGATAGATCATCCCCGGCTGCACCATATGCTCTGCCGTCGGGTCGTCGCGATACGATTGGCAGTAACGATCGATCGCGTCCGCCGATAATAGACCGTCCTGTGATTCGACAACGAGCACTTTATGACCGGTCGCTTCGATCGCACCCGCTTCATGCACATTGACGTGGCCTGTCTCGGCGGAAATAACTCCCTGCCATGGCTTCAGAGCGCCTGCGGCAACGATTAAATTGACCTGTGTCCCGCCGACGAGGAAATGCACGTCGGCGGTCGGGGCACGACACGCATCTTTTATCAGTCCGCGCGCTTCATCGCTGTACCGATCAAGCCCATACCCCGTCGTCCGTTCGTCATTTGTCTTCGACAATGCAGCCAAAATGCGCGGATGACATCCCGTGTTGTAGTCATTTTCAAAAGAAACTCGTTCCGACATGAGCAAACCCTCTTCGCTCTCCATTTTCTCATACGTTCAGCATGGAGATTATTCCTTAAGTGATACTTTTCTCGTGTGTCGCTGTATCGTTATTCTACCAATGAATCGACATGATTACTTGTAAACGATCGAGTGCGCGAGATCAAAAATGAGTTTTCAGCGAAAAAAATTAATGCAGGACAGCTAAAACAACGTTTTTTCTAAGAGAGAGACTCCTTTCCCCGGGGAATTCATTTTAGATAAGAAAAAAGCTCCTTCGCACGGCAAAATCGTTCTTGTGAAAGAAAAAACTCCTTCGCAAAGGAAAAATCGTTACAAATGAGGAACAAAGACGCTTTTTCCCGGGGAATGTCGTTTTTGTGAGAGATAAGAACTCAACGACTTTCAGCACGAAAGAGCGGCACATACGTTAATCTGCTGTCGATTTTAGTCGATTCCATCAACTCAATGGAGCGAACCGTCTCGCTAAAAGGCTGGGGAGCCGTGATTGTGATTTTCTCGAGGATTTGGCGCGCAAGCGTCACGTGTGGCTTAAAGGGGCGTGAATCCAGCTCGAAACCGACAGACGCCAAGCCTCTTGAAAGGGCATTCTGTAATTCTTTCAGATCGCGAGTAAGCGCAATGCCTGCCCACCAGAGATCCCCGCCGCGCCTCTCAAAACGCCCGATACGCTCGAAAGTCAGTTCGAACGGCGCGAAAATCATCGAAGACAGGATATTTTGAGCGGCTTGGCGCTCTTTCGCGTCGCATTCACCAAGAAATGCGAGCGTCAGATGAAAATTCGCAGGATCAGGAAATCTACCGCGTGGCGCAGAAGAGCGGATTTTTCGCTGTATTTCCGCCAGCCTAAATCGCGTCTCGTCATTAAAATTGATCGCCACAAACAGTCTCATTATCTTTCCTCTCCGTTTGAGTGAGCGAACTGGCTCACAGACAGTATCCAATGTCAGTCTAGCAAATAACTGCGCTCTCTTTCGCGTTGATCCTTCGACCAGGCGAGCGATCTGGCTCCGCCAAGCACATATCTGTTGGTCGGACGATGTGGACACTCAATAGTGATCAAAGGCTCGCAATGTTTCACGTGAAACATTACGAGCCCATTGCATTTATTCGAAATAGCCGTCTGGTCGTCAGCGATTCCCACCGCCAAGAGCATCGGAACGTGTTTCCTTGCGGCAATGGTGTCAGGGTGATTCTTTCCCAACCCGCTACTGGAAGTCCCAACGCGTGTTTCCTTCCGGTGATTGCTCTTGGCGCCAACCCAGCCTTAGCGTGCCACCGCTAGGAGTCCCAAAACGTATTTGCTAGTGGCAATGGTGTCAAGGCGACTCTCTCCTGACCCGTTTCCGGACACCGCGACGAGTGCTTCCGTCTCGTCTATCCAAGAATGGTATGCTCGTCACCATCAATTATCAAGCGTCGCCAACTTCGCGTTAGTACGGATAAACTCGCGACGCGGCTCAACACGATCGCCCATTAGAAGCGTGAAAGTCTCGTCGGCAATCTGCGCGTCGCTCACCGTTACCTGTAAGAGCTTGCGCGCCTCCGGATTCATCGTCGTCTCCCATAATTGATCGGCGTTCATTTCTCCGAGACCCTTGAATCGCTGCATTTTCGGGTTTGCCCACCCTGTTTCCTCTTTTATGCGCTCGACATCCTCTTCGTCGTAAGCATAATGGCTTACCTTGTCTTGATAGACGCGATAAAGCGGAGGACAGGCGATGTACACATGGCCGGCGTCTACGAGCGGTCGCATATAGCGGAAGAAGAATGTCAGCAACAGCGTTCTGATGTGCGAGCCGTCAACGTCGGCGTCAGCCATCAAGATAATCTTGTGATAGCGGAGTTTCGACAAGTCAAAGTCGTTTCCGATACCTGCGCCCAAGGCCATCACGATCGGCATGAGCTTCTCGTTGTCGAGCACCTTGTCGATACGAGACTTTTCGACGTTAAGCATTTTGCCCCAGAGCGGCAAGATCGCCTGATACTTGCGCTCTCGGCCATTTTTCGCCGTCCCGCCCGCGGAGTCACCCTCAACGATGAACAGTTCGCAGAAGGTCGGATCTTTCTCCTGGCAGTCTGCGAGCTTGCCGGGGAGAGCGTTGCTGTCCAGCGCGCTCTTACGGCGCGTCATCTCACGCGCTTTGCGCGCCGCTTCACGCGCCTGCGAGGCCGACACGCCTTTGCTTACGACCGTACGTGCTTCCTGCGGATTCTCCTCAAGGAAATTGAGCAAACTCTCATTGACGGTTGCTTCGACAACTGTGCGTACTTCAGGATTTCCGAGTTTCGTCTTCGTCTGTCCCTCGAACTGCGGATTCTTCAATTTGACGCTGATGATGGCGCACATGCCTTCTCGGATATCCTCTCCCTGCAGATTTTTATCTTTCTCTTTCAGGATGTTGTACTTGCGCGCGTAATCGTTGACCGTTTTCGTCAATGCCGATCGAAAACCGGTCAGATGGGAGCCGCCCTCGATGGTTGCGATATTGTTCGCATAAGAATAGACGTTCTCGTTGTAGGAATCGTTGTATTGGATGGCAACTTCGACAAACACGCCGTCCTGTTCGCCCGAGAAGTAGATGGGCTCCTTGTTGAGAACGGCCTTGTTTCGGTTGAGATATTCGACAAAGGAGATAATGCCGCCTGAATAGTGAAGTTTTTTCACGACCGCCGGCGTCTCGCGTTCATCGATCAACGTAAAGGCAGCCTCGCGATTGAGAAAGGCCATCTCGCGGTAACGCGTGATCATCAAGGCAAAGTCGACCTCAGTCTCGCTGAAAATCTCGGGGTCGGGCTTAAACGTTGTAATCGTCCCTGTTTTATCCGTTTCACCTGTAACCGTCAACGGCGTGACCGTCTCGCCTCGTTCAAAACGGATGTGGTGAGACAGGCCGTCACGATTGACGACGACTTCCATCCATTCGGAGAGCGCGTTAACGACTGAAGCGCCTACGCCGTGCAGGCCTCCGGAGAAACTGTACGCATCGCCGCCGAACTTACCTCCGGCATGGAGAATCGTGTGGACGACTTCAACCGTCGGAATCCCGACCGTCGGGTGAATGCCGACGGGAATGCCGATGCCGTTATCCTCGATGCGAATAGAATTGTCAGGAAATACTGTGACCGTGATCGAGTCACAACGGCCAGCGAGCGCCTCGTCAACCGAGTTGGCGACGATTTCATAGATCAGGTGATGCATGCCCCTCGATGTCGTGTCGCCGATGTACATGCTCGGGCGCAATCTGACGGCTTCCAAGCCTTCAAGTACTTGGATATCGCTTTCCTCATATGACCCGCTGGTCGTCGTATCGAAGATCTGCCCCTCTATCACTGCGGCAGACGCCAGATCTTCAGAGAAATCTTCTGTAAGCGCATGAATGTTATCCGCCAAATTGATCAATTCATCGCCGGAATGGGACGCCTCCACTTTATTGGCAGCATCTTCTTCCGCGCGACGCAATAATTCTTTTAAGCCTTCGCTTTTGATTTCAGAACATATGTTTGTTTTATCTTTTTCCGTACTCATATTGTCCTTTCGATATAAACCCTGCCCCGTCACACCTTGCGCGCAAAGTCGCAGTCGAAACGGGAGAGAGGAAAATTCTACCCGATGTGAGGATGAGAGAACGAGGGACTTCCTCTGTCATCCAGTCCAGACGATTCGTATCTTCTGCCTGTGCGAGAAACGCAACCGTATCGCTCGAAGGTGAGACCTTCTCAAGATCAAATATGCCGATGATCCAGTGTGCCGGTATGGAGACGTCGGCTCCTATGTGAATATACATATAGCTCCTTTTCTCATCGCTTTTTGGCACTTTCTCGGCCTATAAAATTATACCACAAAAAGGCGTAAAAGTGTTGATTTCGCACCGTTTGCCGGCACCGCAAGAAATCCGCCAAATGGCTACTGTCACGCGTTTTCAGTGTTTTTAGACACTTCGCTGATTGATGTTCGGACACGAGACGGATTGTCCGTGATTATACTGATAGAAATGTTAAGAAGCTCAATAAAACAGTTAACCGAAAAGGAGCTTGGCGAGCTGAACGAAACATCAAAGCAGATTGCGTCTGCACCCGTCTGCATGTTAACCGAAAGAGAGATTAGCGGGCTGAACGAAACTCCTCATTCCAACGAAGGATCCGAGTCCTTAAACGTTCGTACAGTTCATCTCTGTTTTCGACGGTAATGTCGAATACCTCCGTTTTTGGGTGTGAGCGCACGGCATCTAAAAACTCGGTGCGATGGTGTGCCTTGATCGTAGCTAATACATGTCGGTCGCCGTCAAAACACGACAACGCCGTCTCACAAAAGGTTCGAGCCTCCGTCTCCATAAAACCGAGTTCGTCCATCGCGATAACTGATGATGTTGTCGTATCGTGAAATCCTTCTCGCAAAAACTCAACGCCGACCGTTTCAAAGACATCCACGTTGATCGTCCTGTTGCGACCGTCGCAGTCGCCGATGTGGTTGGCGCGACTCATCTTTCGTTCCCGGTCGGTTGGTCTGAATATATAGATCGAGTGATACCCCTCTTCGTTCCTCGGCGTGCTCCGCGTGAAAAAACCTCTCACAGGCACTTCAATCTCTCGGAGAAGCTTTTCGATAAGCGTCGATTTGCCGACTCCGCGCTGACCGCTGATCACAATATGTCTTTTGTCCATATATTTCTCCTTTGATCGGCAATACTTTTCGATCAATGTGCTTTCCGAGTTGGATCGCTTACGGCGCAACTTCGAACGTCGAACGTCAACGTCTCCGCTCGATACCAGCGATCTTGTGCCAATTTACAATCGGCGTTGTCCTTTAGCCCAGAATCAACTCGCTGGCTTTGTCCTTCATTGTGGAATCAACTCACCGGCGTTGCCCTTCAGTTTAGAGTTAACCCTCCGGCGTAGTCATTCAGCCTGGTATCGATCTTCCGGCTTGACCGTACCCTTTACAACTTCGTAGTAGAAGATGTTTGAAGTCCATACGTCTCGTTGTGTCCGGTCGTCCCGCTCGGTGCTCCTATTGTCCTCTCCGCCAGATTCGACCGCGGCATCAATATTCTCAGAGGTGAGAAATTGATCGGAAGGGAAAATTTGAGCCGTATCGGTACACGTCAAGAAGACTTGGTGCCCTTGGATCACTTCCATGAGCTTGGACCGGCGCGACTGATCGAGCTCGGACATGACGTCGTCCAGCAAAAGTATCGGTGTCTCGCCCGTCATTTCCGTCAACAACATAAGTTCAGCAATCTTTAGCGAAAGGACGATGGAACGTTGCTGCCCTTGTGACGAAAAGAGACGGGCTTCCACACCGTTCAGTGAGAGCTGCAGATCATCCCTGTGCGGACCGCTCGATGTGCTCCCGCGAAAGATATCGTCGTCTCTGGAGCGCCTGAGACGCTCAAGATACAGCCGCTCGATCGTCTCGCGACTCATATCACGGTCGAGACCGCCGAAGCCCCTGTACTGAATATCGAACTGCTCCTGCGAAGAAGTCAGATGACGTATAGAGAGCGATGCGTATTCGGAAAGTTTCTCCGTAACATCGAGCCTTTTTTTCAGAATAGCGGAAACGATCGTTGCGAGTTGCTCGTCCCATATGTCGAGTTGTGCCGCAGGATCGGGAAAGATCATCTCGCTTTCGGGCGGTTCGCTCTCATCTTCGTCGAACGCCGTGCGACCATCGGAAAAACTCCTGTCTGCACCGCGCCCGTTAAACGATCCGTTCACCTTGAGATTCTTGAGCAAGCGATTACGCTGGCCGATTACACGCCAAAAATCCTGTAAGTCGCGAAAATACGCCCTGTCTGTCCTTGAAATCAAAACATCTAAGAAACGGCGTCTCTCGCTCGGGCCTCCTTTGACAATCTGCAAGTCCTCCGGGGCGAAAATGATGGCGTGAAACAGCCCCATCATGTCGGCCAGACGCGCCACTTCCAGATCATTATAATAAATAGTCCGAGACGGTGAACCGCCGCGCGTCTGCGCGTGCTTATATTCGAGCGTAACCGATTCATTCAAACCGCGGTCCGTCACAAATTGAATACTCACACGATAAAAATCACACCCGTGTTTGACAAGCTCCTCGTCGCGACCCGTGCGATGAGATCTTGCACACGTACATAAATAGATCGCCTCCAGGAGATTCGTCTTTCCCTGTGCGTTCGCGCCGTGAAACACGTGCGTACCGTCCGGAATGTCGAGCCGAAGGCGATCGTAATTTCTAAAATTAGTTAAATCTATTGAGCAGAGTCGCATACCGACGTTTTGAGTCTTATCTTCTCAAAGGCAAGATCATGTAGAAGAATTTATCTCCACTTTCCGGTTTAATTGAGCACGGACCGAGACTGCCGCTAAACGTCAAAGTAACGCGCTCGTCTTCAATCTCTCGGAGCACTTCGATGAAAAAGCGCGGGTTAAAGTCGATTTCCACGCGATCCCCGGCAAGTGCAATCGGAATATCTTCCTTTGCTTCACCGATATTCGTCCTCGACTCTATGACCATCGTATCGTTGTCCGGCATGCTGAGCGTCACGGGGAAACGCCTGTCATCCGTCTCGATCATGATGGACGCACGCTCGATCGCGGCAAGCAACACTTCCGGTGAAATGATCAAACTCGAATCGGCTTCGCGCGGAATGATGCTTCTATAGTTCATGTATTCGCTTTTGATCAGGCGCGTCACGAGTTTGACGTTCCCTTTATCAAAAATGATGTAGTTGTGGGAAGGCAATATAATGACTTCCTCCTCACCGTCCGACATGATTCTCGCAATCTCCGCCATCGCCTTCGCAGGTATAACGATGTTGATATTAATATCCATCCCCGGAACTGTTTCGTGGCGTATGGCGAGACGGAATCCGTCAATTGCCACCAACGTCAACGAATCACGTTCACAAATCAAATTTAATCCTGTAAGAGCCGAGCGGCTGTGATAATCAGTACTTGCGGCGAAAATCGTTTGATTGATCATATCTCTGAGCGTCTTCTGCTTGACGACTATCCTCGACTCTTCTTCGACGAAACGAATCTCAGGATACTTATCGGCAGGATAACCGCGCAAACGGAACTTACTGTTGCCGCTCTCAACAATCAGAATATAGTCATCCTGTACTTCAAGATATACGTGATTGTCAGGAAGCTTGCGAACAACTTCTGATAAATACTTCGCGGGAACGACAATGTCTCCTTTCCTCGATATATCGGCCTCCATTCGATATTCGATACCCGTTTCATTGTCATAGCCGGTTAAAACGAGTTCCTGATCCGCGACAAGAAGTATCCCGTCCAGAAGTTTATCGGTTGATCGCGTCGCGACAACTCTCTGCACAGTCGATATAGCATCCATCAGGTGATTTCTTGTACAAGTGAGTTTCATGTTGCGCCTCCTGTTCTGCCTTGCAGCTCTCTATGATAATTCATCGATCTTCTTCTTATATGTGTCAATTATGTTAAAAACTCATCCGCGCCCCGACTGCTTCAACGTTTTGCGATGTTACTCTTTTGTTAGACGTTTGTTATTTGTCTGTTAAGAAAATCGGCTTATTAACGTCTATTAATTATTCACATTTTATCAACAAGCGTTTCACGGCGAGTTATTAACAAATGATCACAACTTTGTTTATTACTGCAAACGCGCCTCGATGTTATCAATGGTCTCGGCAAGCTTTGCATTTTGTTCTATGCCTTCTGTAATTTTATCACAGGCGTGTAAAACTGTGGCGTGATTCTTGCCACCAAAGGCGGTACCTATCTCCTTGAATGTTCTGTCGAGTTTTTTACGACAAAGATACATGGCGATTTGTCTCGGCTCAACGATATCTTGGCTTCGCTGACGCGACTTCAAGTCGTCAACGGTGACGCCGTAAAAATGCGCCACGATCTCCATGATGAGCGGGAAATCGAGCTCCTTGACGGCGCCAGGCTGGATCACGTTTTGGAGTGCCTGTTTGGCGGCATCAAGTGTCACTTCAACGCCGATCAGTTGCAAAGCACAAATCGTCTTGAAAGCCCCTTCAATTTCACGCACGTTTGATGTGATGTTGTCCGCGATATATTCCAGAATATCGTGAGAGATGACAACTCCCTGCGTCTTCGCTAAATTCTTGAGGATCGCGATACGCGTTTCATAGTCGGGCGGCGTGATGTCGATTGTCAATCCGCTGACAAAGCGCGTCCTTAAGCGATCGACGAGCGATGTGAGATTTTGCGGCGGGCGATCACACGTAAAGACGATGTTTTTTCCTGACTCAAAAAGCGCATTGAACGTATAGAAAAACTCGACCTGCATGCGTTCTTTCGACTCGATAAATTGAATATCGTCGATGAGGAGCATATCGGCAAGACGGTAATGATTGCGAAATTCATCGAATTCATTTAGCTGGATACACGAAATAAATTCATTGACGAATTGCTCTGTTTGGACGTATACGACGCGTTTATGCGGAAAATCGCGGCGCACTTGGTTGCCGATTGCGTGCATGAGATGTGTCTTGCCCAATCCCGATCCGCCGTAAAGAAAGAGAGGATTGTAATTGCGAGGGCTTTCCATCGATGCGACTGCCACTGAAGCCGCGTGCGCGAAACTGTTTCCGGGTCCCACGATAAAAGAGGAAAAGGAGTAATTCGGATTTAACTGGCCTGCCCTAAAATTTCCATTGCCGTTGCCGTTCTTCTCGAAAGCAGAAAACCGCTCTTCTTGCGACGGTACGGTGCCGTCGGGACGTACGGTAATTTCCAATGAGTAATTCACACGCGTGTAATCTTTGAGCGCATTTTCGATGAGAGGGCGGTGTTGACCGACATACTCCTTCGCAATATCGCTTGGCACAGCAAGTCCGAACACACGTTCGCCGGAAAGATAAGGCTTCGCACTGAGAAACCAAGTATTGTACGTCAGCGGACTGACTTCTTTGCTCAACGACTTCTTACATACGGACGTCCATATCGATTCAGCGTCTCTCTGTGTCCTCACTCTTAATACCTTCTCCTCCTTAAGATCAGAGCAAACATCACCCATGCACCCGGAACGGGGTACTGACTATCCTAACAGATAAAACTGCGTCAGAAAAGGCAAAAAAAAGCGAAAATATAAACGTTTTAGCCGTTTTTCGACCCTCAAAAACATCAACATTTTGTGACTTGCAGAGTGTGAATTGTTGATAAGTTTGTTAATAATTTCGATCGATCAACAAGAGTCCGATCCCTCGTCATTTTTACCGTTTTTACTTTCACCGGCAAGGATTAAAAGATGCCGACTTTTCAACAAAGCTTGTTGATAACGTGTGAATTATTCATTTTTTGTGTGTTGATAACTTTTTTGAAATTGTGAAGATGTCATCTACACGTCAGGTCAAGTTTTTTGGCCTATATGTGCCGGAAGATGACAGATCGATGACGAGCACGCACAATCTCAGCCACTTCCATGATGCGTAAAGGGGCACAACCTAGTATCGATGTGCACATATGGGCAACGGATTCGATTGCGCGCAAGGGGGTCTGTTCTGTTACCGATGTGTGCATATTGCCGGCAGATTCGATTGCATGAAAGAGAGAACATCCAATTTTCAAAACACACATATGCCCGACACGAAAAGCGACAGGATCTCCAACGAAGAAAAGGAGTGCCTGCCGGCAAGATAACGCTAAAAGCTCGGGTAATCCTTCTACGAGGTCAGAGCAGCCAACGCTTCAAGCGCCGTGTCGATCTCTTCTTCCGTATTCGTCGCGCCGAATGAGAAGCGGACGGTTCCTTGGGGGAAAGTTCCGAGACTCTGATGCGCAATGGGGGCGCAATGGAGACCGACACGCGTCATGATGTTCCAGTCGCGTTCGAGCTCAAAGGCGATCTCGGCGTTGTCGCGATCGACTGCCGTAATCGATACGACGCTCGTACGACCTTCTATACCGGGCATGCCGACGGGACGCACGCCCTTGATGGTTGCGAGACCATCGAGAAAACGCTTCGTCAGCGTCATTTTCACATTGTGCATTTGGCTGAGACCGTGTTCTTCAAGATAGATAAGCGCCGCCCGCAGACCGATGATGCCGGGGATGTTCATCGTCCCGCTTTCGTATTTGTCGGGCATGAAATCCGGTTGTTCAAAACTGTTCGAGCGACTGCCTGTTCCGCCGACCATGAGCGGATCGACGAGGTCAACCAAATCCTTGGCGATCGCAAAGCCGCCAATACCCTGCGGTCCGCGCAATCCTTTGTGTCCGGTAAAGGCGAGAAGATCAATGTGCATAGCGTCCATATCGATTTCAACGCTACCTGCAGACTGCGCTGTGTCGAGAGCGAAGACGATGCCGCGTTCTTTGCACAGCTGTCCGATCTCTCGCGCCGGGAGAATCGTGCCGGCGACATTCGAGGCGTGTAATGTGACGATCGCTTTTGTGTCGCGTTCGAGCGCTTTTTCAAAGGACTCGACCGGGACTTCGCCGCGTTCGGTTGCCTTCGCGATCGTATAGCGAACCCCGCGTCTGCTCTGCAAACGTTTTAAAGGGCGCATGACCGCATTGTGTTCCATGCCGCTTACGACGACATGGTCACCCGGCTTCAAGTATCCTTCAAAAAAAGTGTTGAGCGAGAACGTGACGCCCGGCGTAAAGATGATATTCCGCGCATCGCTTACATTGAAAAGCTTTGCCAATCGCAAACGCGTGTCCAAGACGTCGCCTTCGACGGAATAAGCTTCTTGATAGTTGCCGCGACCGATGTTGACGCCGTGATGCTCAAGCAATGTCCACATGGCGTCCGCGACGCCGGGAGCTTTCGGAAACGACGTACTGCTCTGATCGAGATAGATGTCCTTTTTTGTTTGCATAACTTACCCGCTCCAAGTCTTCTTTTCAAAAAGCAATCGCTCTAATAAGAATAACACGTCTCAGACGTTGTTTCACGTGAAGCACGCGTCAGGGACATAAGTGAGCGGAGGCGGTCGAGAATTAGAAGAGGAGTCGTGGTCAATAGCGGAGATGTTGCGCGGGTGGATTGCTGTCAGACAAAAAGTCGTTGCGCCCGGCTACATGCCGATGGCAAGAGGACAAAAGAGATGTTGATCGCATCTCGAACGGAAAAGCGATGTCAGCTACGGTTTAGGCGCGATTCAAGCTCATCCAGCCATAAAGAGGGAGACATGTCACTTGGCATCGTCCACGCGCGTTGCGGCGACAAACGCCACGGGAAGGCGGCGACACCTTCGGGCGCGGCGGAACGCTTGAATTGGCTTCGGAAGAAACGTCTAATAAAACCCTTAAGCCATCGTTCGATGCTCTTTTCATCGTACGTATTGGAAAAGATGCCGATGGCAGCGTCGTACACGACGGAAGGTTTCTTGCCATGGAAGACCATATGCCAGAGGAAAAAGTCGATGACCTCATACGGACCGACGACATCTTCCGTGATCTGACGCAAGCTGTCATCTTCGTGCGGCGGCAGGAGCTCCGGCGAGATCGGTCGATGGAGAATTTCGCGCAGTGTCGACGCAATGGTCTGTTTATCGTCATCCGGCAACTCTACGGGCGACTCGCCTTCTTCGAACAACGATGCCGCCGTCTCGATGAGATAGCGCACGGCGGTCTTCGAGACGGACGCGTTGACGGTATACATCGACATATGGTCGCCGTTATATGTACACCATCCTAGAGCCGATTCGGAGAGATCTCCCGTGCCGATGACGATACCGCGCTCGAGATTTGCCAGATCCATGAGAATCTGCGTACGCTCGCGCGCCTGAGCGTTTTCATACGTGACATCGTGAGTCAGAGCGTCGTGACCGATCATTTTGAGGTGTAAGTCGACGGCGTCCGAGATATCGATCTCGCGAAAATCGACTTGCGTCGCTTCACCCAATTGACGAGCAAGCTGGCGCGACCTCTCAGACGTACCGGGTCCTGGCATTGAGACGGCGATGATGTCGTCGGGAGTGAAGCCGCCGATCTTCGCCGCTTCCAAACACACGAGCAGGGCAAGAGCCGAATCGAGCCCACCCGACAAGCCGAGTACCGGTCGCGTCCCGATCGCCGCGAGGCGTGACCGGAGCCCTTGACCTTGGATCGTCAACGTTTCGCGGAAGAAAGAACGTGCGTCGAGCTCTTTTTTCATCAGGAAGGGGAATCGCTCGTATATTTCTTGAGCTTTATCCAATACGTCGTCACGACTCCTCTTTTCAGCGGGGAGATTCGCTTTGGGTGCAAGCTCCGATAAAACCTTCTCCGGGATGACGGCTGTCGTCAGTCCTGTCGTGAAAGGTTGACCTTCCGCAAGCACATGTCCGTCACAGACGATGAGGCGATGTCCTGCGAACACGCCCTCGTTAACCGATTCGCCTTCACCGGCACCGGCATAGAGGACGATGGAGTGATGAAACCGAGAATGATCGATCAGCGTATCGCGAAGACGGCGATAGTCTCCCGTCCACTCGTGCCGAGCATCCGAGATGAGCTCGAAAGACGGTCCGAAGGGCCTGTATCTTTCTTCCTTGCGTCCAAGAATAAGGGCAGGATCGTCGAGAAATTCCCAACACTCCCGCTCTTCCTCTTCTATCTCGCCTGAGAGATCTACCGGCTCTCCAACGTTGGTGGACCGATCAGGAAACAAGTACGTCAACTCATCGTCTTCTTTCAGACGTCGCAGCTCAAACGGCGAGACCATGAATCCGCCGATTATACTGTTGTGGAGCAGCGCGGTCGCCTTGATGATTTTTTTGTTCAAATTGAACTGAATGGGGAGGAAAAGAGTGAGCGAATGTTCTTTCGTCATACGCGCGATGCGCTTAAGGCTCAGGCGAATTTCTTCGTTCAACAGATCCTGACGGTATAAGTTTCCGCACGTCGCTCCGGAGAGCGGCCGTTCGGAGAAGAGCAAGACATCGACGCCGGCGTCGGCAGCGTCCGCCATCATCGACATGATGGCTTGTTCATTGAAGGAGACATCGCCCACGCGGACGGCGGGGGTCGCGACGCCTACGGTGAGATCTTCGTCGCAATATATTCGTACGCGATTCAGCGGTTCCTGGTCTATCGTCGGGTAGCCGTTTGTCTGCACGATTGCCTCTGAAATGATCACGTCCCTTTCTCCCTCTCCACTGTGCACTATCTGTTGTCACCGACGGTAAAAGGTTCCGTTTCTCTCATCAAAAACGCGCGTTCGTCGCCTTCGAAATAGGGCAGAAGCTCGTGTCGGACGGAGTCATGGTAGGTGTTCAGCCAGTCAAGCTCTTCGTCCGAGAGGAGTTCAGGCAAGATCGCGTCGCGATCGAACGGAACGAAGGTCAATGTTTGAAAATTAAGGAATATATCACCTGCCTCATTAAGCTCCTCGGGAGTTTCGACGATTCCGACGGCACCGTCATAAGTCGCGAGCGTCTTGTTCTTGCGGAGAACAACGTAGTCGTTTTCGAGGCGAATGCCGTGTTTGTCCTGACGGTAGACGCCGGGCTCAATCGTGATCACGATATTCTCTCGGAACTTGTAGTCGCCGTAGAGCGGGTTGTTCGTCAGGCGTTGCGGACCTTCGTGGACGCCCGAGACATATCCGAAACCGTGCCCCGTGCCGCATTTGTAGTCAAGTCCGTAACGCCACATGACGGAACGAGCGACGGCATCGAGCGCTGTACCGCACGTGCCGTCCAAAAAGGGCAGTGACGCAAGGGCGATATGAGACTTCAATGTCAACGTATAATCGACTTTTTCTTCCTCTGTCAGCGGTCCGAGCGAACATGTCCTCGTGATATCGGTCGTACCGTCGTACGCTTGCGAGCCGCAGTCGACGAGATAGAACCCGCGAGGCTGAAGCTTGTCGTGACGCTCCGGCGTCGCTTGGTAGTGCATCATGGCAGCGTTCGCGCCGTAAGCGGAGATCGTCGGAAAACTTTCAATGATGAAGGCGTCGGATAGGGCGCGAAGTTCATGGAGTTTTTCTGTTACCTCCATTTCGTTTAGACCCTGCACCGCCGCTTCGTGCTTGATGTAATACAAGTACTTTGTAACGGCTACGCTGTCGCGTACGCCTGCGCGGAACTGGCCGAAGAGCTCCGTATCGTTTAGGACGGCCTTCATCAGGTAGGGGTAGTCTTGTTTTTTTATAATTTTGACGTTTGGCGGTACGGCTTCGATCAAAGCGCGGCTGACGCGCGTCGTGTCGACGACGAGGACGCCTTCAGACAGCTCGCGGACGGCGCTGAAGACGGCATGATAATCGCGCAGTTCAATGCCCTGCTCGTGAAAAACTGCTCGCAAGTCGTCATTGACGTTGCTTTTGTCGATAAAGAGCAGAGCCGTATCTGGCAACACAAGGGCGAAAGCAAGTGTGACACAATTATTCGGCACATCGCTCCCGCGGAAATTCATGAGCCACGCGATGTCATCGAGACCGACGTAGAGCGCATAATCGGCGCCGTCGAGTTTCATTTTTTCGCGCACTTCCGAGATCTTGTCGTTCGCGTCGCGTCCCGTAAATTCGATCTTGTGCTCGAAAACATTGCCGGAGGGGAGAGGCGGACGGTCGATCCAGATCGCCCCGATCAAGTCGAGGTCGGTGACTAGCTCAAAACCGCTCGCTGCGAACAGCTTTTCCATCGATTCAACGGTCGCGTCCGGCAGCACCATGCCGTCAACAGCGATGCGCGCTCCCTCCGGTAGCATTTGTTTCATCCATTCATCGGGACGAGGGACGCCGGGAAGTCCCTGCTTCATCAAATCAAAGGGTGTTCCGTCGAGATCGCGTGCGGCTTGGATGTGGTAGCGCCCGTCCGTCCAGAGAAGCGCACGGTCGGCAGTCACGACGGCCGTGCCCGCCGATCCTTTAAAGCCGGTCAACCAGGCTCTCGCCTGAAAATGATCGGCAACATATTCAGAATTGTGTGGATCTCCCGTCCCGATGTAGCAGGCATCGATCGCGAGATCTTTCATCTTGGCGCGTAAGTGATTTAACCTAGTCTCTATATCCATGATCCCATCTCCAGTCTGGTTTCATTGTATCATCGGGAGAAGGGATCACACTATATGAATCAGTGAACTCTTATAAACAGCGGTATCTCTATGCACACCGTGGCACAAGGGTATCTCTACATTATTTAGTAGTTCCCGCCAAACAGTTGTACCCAATATATATTGCCTTCTTTTTTATAACAGCCAATGCCGATCGCGCTGTAAACATCCTTGAGAATGTTTTCTCGATGTCCTTCCGACTTCATCCAACCCTCCATCACGGCAGCGGGCGTGCCATACCCCATGGCGATGTTCTCACCTCGAAAAGCGTAACTAATGTTGAATTCGTCGTAAATAGAGATACATAATGATCCGTCCGGACGCGTATGGCTGAAGTGACCTTCCCTAGAGATCTCTTCCGCCCTTACCTTTGCGGCTTCTCGTAGCTTTGCGTCCATTGCCAGAGGCGCTTTACCTTCTTTTTCCCGCTCGGCGTTCACGAGAGTAAGGACTTGTTCTTCGTAGTTTGAAACATATCCAGCTGTCGTAGTGGTTGTTGTTATTGTCGTTGTTGTTGTGGCTTTGGTTGTAGGCTTTGTAGTCGTCGTCTTCGAGGAACTTTTCTTCGTTGTCTTTGAGGAGCTTTTCGCGGACATCCGCGTTGATGTGCTCTTAGGCGACGTAGGTATTGTGGTTGGAGACGTATCGGTCGTTGTTTCCTCCGAAGTTGTCTCCGGCGTGGTCGTCACGCTCTCCCCTCCATCAGTAGTAGTGACGGGAGGTACCGAACAATGCGACGGAGCGGTAACGAGCACGGGGGGAAGCGAGACGTCGGTCGAGGTTGGAGGCGGTAGCGTGGTAACAATCGATGACGTTGTGTCTTGAGGGGGGTTCCCCTCACTAATTGTACGAATTTGAAAGCACGATACGGTAAAGCAAAGAATAAGCATAAACACCATGATCATGATGACGACTCTGTATTTTCTCATAAAGGAAACGCTCCTTTCCGCCTAAAAAACGGTCCTAGTAACTTTTCATATACTAAAATGATACCGCAGAAGAGATCGCGCTGTTAATTATGCGTGTTCGCAAAGTTACGAAAAGAACATACGCTTTTTGATGGCAGGACAGTCGTCACGCGTTTCCTGCAGACACTCTTCTCGTACGATGGCGGCAAGTGCTTCAAGCTCCTTTGCCAGATCGAGCAATACCTGGCGTTCAACGGCGTAGTGCATATAATAACCGTGCTTTTCTCCTACGAACAATCACGCCTCATGCAGGAACTTCAGATGTTGTGAAATCGTTGCCTCTGTCAGTTTCAGCTCATTGGCCAACGCTCTCACACAGTAATTGTGTCTCAACAGAAGCTCCAAAAGTGCCATGCGCGTATCGTCCGCAACGGCTTTTAATACTAGTTTCGTATCCATGGTAAATCTCCTGTGCTCTAATTAGGTGTGCGCCCAAACAGATTTCAGCGCACGAAACTACGGTTCTAGAGCAAAGACTCCCAGTGTCTTCTGGCATAAGTGACGCGGTAAACACGGACAATTTTTTCCTGTTCAAAAACCTTATAGAAAAGGAGATATTTTTTGACGAGACATTTTCTGTACCCTTGTTGTCTTAATCTCTCGTCTTTAACGAGCTCAAACCGATACGGCATAGAGGATAACCCTTGGACTGTTTCCTCGATCAAATCTAGGAAATCTTCCGCTGCTTTTGGTGAGAGAAGGTCATGTGCAAGATAGCGAAGGATGGCCCGCAGATCTTGGTGGTATGATCGGCTGACGAGGACTTTATAGAGCTCCATTTTTCAGTCCCTTACGCAACTCCCTGAGAGATTCGTCAAAGGTCAATTTCCGACCTGTCTCGTAATCTGTTTCTGCTTCCTGAAGCAAACGGTACAGTTCATCCCTGTGAATGAGTTGATCATAAAGATCAATGCTCATGACTGCCAAGTCGCCGCGACCGTTCTTCGTGATAAAAACAGGCTCATTCGATTCGTTGCAGAAAGTAGAAATCTCGTTGTAATTGTTTCTTAAATCTGTGCTGGACCGAATTTTAGGCATAGAACCAACTCCTTTCTAAAGAAATTCTATCATTATTTCTTTAGAAAGGCTAGGAAAAAGCTTCTCTTTTTCGAAATAATGATGGTCGTCCTCTCGAATACAAGCAATAGCGCCTCTACTCATCCGGATAGTCCAAGAATTCATCATTCTTCAGCCAGTTCCCGTCTTCGTCTTTCAAAAAAGGGAGAACTTCGAGCACGGCACTGTTGTTAATCAAGCCGTACACATGCGGGTAGAATCGTCCGACATTATCGCCATCCTCATATTTGATTTCCGTGAGTATTTTCGATTCGTCCAAGCAAACCAGCACGAGCGGTTCGTCAATCGACAGAAAGTTGGGCATGACTCTCCAGAGGTAGTTAACCGTACAGCAGTGTACAAACCCGCAATCCTCCAGATCGCGATTCCCCCATTCTTTCCGATGTTTTCTTTCATCCCATGTGCTTTTTTTCATGCAATGTACAATCATATGCGTATTCTCCGAACATAAGCCTTGGCATCTATATCAGCCCCGCTCTTCATGGGCGTAATGTGAACGAACATAGGATTACCTCCTAATACATATTATCCTTTATCGCCATCAAAATTGTGTATACTGATTCATATAATTTGGTTCGGAAAAAGAACCGGCCGACTCGAGGAGCGTTTGAGGGGAGCAATCCGTGATTGACATCAAGATGAAGATCAATCTGAACGGCGTCAGGCAGCGGATTCATGTTGTAACGAATGACGAGAAGAAGCCGGTTTTGCTGTTTTTGCACGGCGGTCCGGGCGTCTGCAATCGCCACTCGATCTTTACGGATCACATCGATCTTCTAGACACGTTTACCATCGCGACGTGGGATCAGAGAGGAACGGGCGGGTCCTATTACGGTGTGAAGAGGGAGACGCTGACCGCCGCACAGGTGACAAAGGACGCGGCTGATCTCGTTCGGTGGCTGTGCGAACGTTTCCACAAGAATAAAATCTTCGTGATCGGCGGCAGCTGGGGCAGCCAGCTACTGACGATGCTCGCGCGCGATTATCCGGAGCGCATCGCGGCGACCGTCGGTTTCGGTCAAGTCGTCGACGGCGAGCTGAACGAGAAGATCAGCTACGAGTTCGCTCTCAACGCGGCGCGCGAAGCGGGCGATCAGAAGTCGGTCGACAAACTCTTGGAAGTTGGGGCGCCCGTAATGGGAGAATACCGCGGCGGCTTCAACGGGTTGATGGCGCAACGGCGCGTCATGATGAAGTACGGCGGTTACTCGCAGAGCGATAAGAAGCGGAGTTATGCGCGCGCGATGGTCATTCCGATCATCAAGTCCGGAGAGTATTCCCTCCTAGACCTTTACGGGTATGTCAAAGGTTACAAAAGAGTTCTTTCCGCCATGTGGCACGAGGTCGCATGTGTCAAATTCCCTGAAACGCACACGACATTCGCCGTGCCGTTTTTTATTTTTAATGGCAGACATGACATGAACACGCCGGCGGAGCTTGTTCAGGATTGGTTCGACGCGATCGAGGCGCCAAGGAAGGAACTCATTTGGTTCGAGCTTTCCGGGCACAACCCGATGGGCGACGAACCGGATAAGTTTAAGAGGCTTCTGAGAGAACGCCTCATGGAGATCGCTGAAGCAGAAGAAGGAAACGTATGAGCGTGAGACACTGCACAGGGAAGGCTCTTCAGCCAATCGGGAATGACGAGGAGAAAGAAAACGTATGAGTGTGAAACATTACACGGCGATGACCCCGAAGATGCCCGTGAAAGAAAAAGTCGGATTCGCGGCTTTTTCGGCATCCAACAACATTGTTTATCAGTTTAAGAGCCTTTACTACATGTTCTTCCTGACCAATGTGCTGGGAATCAGCATCGGTCTTGCGGGGACAGTATTTGCGATCGGCACGATCTGGGACGCGGTCAATGACCCACTGATCGGCTACGCCGCGCTCAATCGCAGATTCAAGAGCGGCGAGAGAATTCGACCCTACATCTTGACATCCGTGCCGTGGGCGTTTTCCATCGTCCTGCTCTTTACGGCGTTTAAGGGATCGGAAGCGATGAAAGTCGCCGTCGCGCTCGTTATATATTTCATTTTTGAAACGTTCAACACGTTTTGTGGCATTCCGTACAACGGCATGGGGTCCGTGGCGACGAACCGCGACGAAGACAGGCGGAGTCTCAACGTCTATCGCAACATCGGCGCGGGTCTCGGAACGGCGATCGGCTTGCCTGCCTGCCATTGCTCAAGCTTTTCGGCGCGATGGACGAGACCGGCAACCTTACGGAAGGGTCGAAGCTCGGCTTTGTCCTGACCGCTTCCGTGATGGGCGTCATATGCATCATTGGCGCTGCGATTCACTATTTCACAACGAAAGAACGCGTCCATCAGGCGGAGGAGAGTGACGAGCGTATCCCGTTCAAAGAAGTCGTCCGTATGCTTTTGCATAGTGACTCCTTCGTGCGCAATACAATCTACATCGTCCTATACGGGTGCTCGAACCTGCTTCTTCTGACAAGTCTGACCTATTACGCGACCTATGTGCTCGGCTCCACGTCTGCCGCAACCAGCGTTCAGGCTGTTTATCTTGCGGTATCGCTTGTTATGAGCGTCTTTGTCAGCACGATCGACAAACGTCTCGGCAGACGGAAGACCATGATGTTCGGTACACTGTTTTACATCGTGGGTAAGTTTTGGTTCATCTTCAACCCGACGAATAAGATGGCGTTGTACGTCAACGCGGCCGGTGTTGCGGTCGGCGTCGCCATCTCGTTTGTCATGTTCAACACGAACCGCAACAACATCGTCGACCTCATTGAGGCGAAAGAAGGACACCGGCTCGACAGCATGGTTTCGACGGTCGACAACCTTGCCTCGAAGCTCGCCCAGTCGCTCGTGACTTGGCTGATCGGTTTTTCGCTCGCTCGTGCCGGCTACAACGCGGAGCTCGCCGCGCAGCCGCCTGCCGTCATCAAGACGCTCAATGTGCTTCTCGGCATCGTGCCGATGATCTTCGGTATCGCGATGTTCTTCGTCGTAAAAGGCTTCAAGATCGAAGAAGAGATCAAAGAACTGAACGAAAAGCGGATGAAGTTATCGTCATAAAAAAGACAGTCGGGGAGGTGTCCCATGAATCAACAATCCATTAAGATCGGCAAGCGCTCTTTTATTCTGTCCCTGTCGGTCCTGCTCGTCCTCATGATTTTGGCGACCGTGCTCGCGTACGTGCTTCCTTCCGGTTCGTTCAGCCGTGAAATCGTGGATGGGAACGAGCGCATTGTCGCCGGTACATTTCAACTGGTAGAAAAACCGAAAGTACCGATATGGCGCTTTCTGACCGCGCCGTTTGAGGTGTTTCTGTCGGACGATGCCGCCATCGTCGGTGTGATTCTCATTTTTCTCCTGCTGATCGGGGGGAGCTTCGCGATTCTGCTCTCTTGCGGCATGGTTGCGCGGCTGATGGACCGCATCACGCAACGCTTCCACGCGTCGCGCTACCGGTTGCTCATGTTGGTCAGTCTCTTCTTTATGCTTTTCGGTTCCGTCTTCGGAATTTTCGAAGAGCTGATTATCATGGTGCCGTTCTGCATCGCCCTCGCCAGGCGGCTAGGGTGGGATTCGATGACGGGGCTCGGCATGAGTCTCCTCTCGGCAGGTCTCGGGTTCGGCGCTGCGACGATCAATCCGTTCACGGTAGGAGTCGCGCAGCAGCTCGCCGGACAGTCCGCGTTCGCAGCCATCGGTCTGCGCGTACTGATTTTCGTCTCCGTGTACGCGGTTTTGCAGCTTTTCCTGCTTCGCTACGTTAAGAAGATCGAGAAGGATCCTGCCCTTTCTACCGTCTATAAAGAAGATCAGGAGACTCCCGTTTCCTTCGACTTGACGTATGAACCCGGCGTTGATCGCGGTCTAAAGATTTTCGGCTTCGGACTAATCCTGTTGCCCGTTCTGCTTGTCGCGGGATTTTTCATCCCGGCGCTCTCGGCCATTCTTTTTCCGCTGATCGCCCTTCTTTTCGTCGTGCTGTCGTTCGGGAGCGTGCTAATCAGCCGTGTCATGAAATTCAAAGAAGCCGGAAAAGCCTTTCTTGGCGGCATGGGCGGCGTGGCGCCCGCAATCCTCTTGATCCTGATGGCGATGAGCATCAAGCTCATTATGACGCGCTCACTCGTCATGGACTATCTGCTTTATGAGGCGTCCTTGCGCTTTGAGGGGCTGTCCGCCGTCGGAGGTTTGCTCCTCCTTTACCTCATGGTGCTCGTGATGAACTTCTTCATCAGTTCCGGCTCTGCCAAGGCTTTTCTGGTGTTGCCTCTGGTGTTGCCTCTGACGGATTTCCTCGAACTGCACCGGCAGGTGGCTGTCCAGGCTTATCTCTTCGGCGACGGATTCAGCAATCTCCTGTACCCGACGAACGCCGCCCTGATGATCGGACTGGGGTTGTCCGTCGTCAGCTACCCAAAATGGCTGAAGTGGACGCTTCCTTTACAGTTGGTATTGATTGCTCTGAGCGTCGGATGGCTCTTGCTCATGCACCTCCTCGGAGCCGGGCTTTTTTAGCCGTTCGATGACGCACCGAAACGGGACTGCAAAAGCAGACGATGGATGCAGTTTTAAATTGCCAAAGAGAGCAGGTGCGACGACGCACCGAAACGGGGTCGCTTCAATAGACCTGCGCCCTAACTGACACGGATTGTTTTACAAGTCCGACCATGTAACCGGAAGGAGTTTCCTATGTCGACCATCACGCCCGCCGCGGAGCATTTAAGTCAGGCGCTGCGCTTCAAGACCGTCTCGCATAAGGACATGTCTAAAATGGATTTGTCGCAATTTTCGGCGTTTGAGGCTTTTCTTGAAGAAACGTACCCGCTCGTGCACGAAAAGCTCGAGAAAATGAATATCAGCAAACACGGACTCGTGTTCCACTGGAAAGGTAAAGACAGCGGCAAGCGTATCTTGCTGACGGCGCACTACGATGTCGTGCCCGCCGGTGACAGCGGCTGGCCTTTCCCGCCTTATTCAGGACACATCGAAGACGGGAAAATCTACGGCCGCGGGAGCCTTGATGACAAAGGATCTCTGATCGGCATATTAGAAGCAGTTACGGCGCTGCTCGAAGAATCGTATGAACCGTCCATAGATATCTGGTTCGCCTTCGGGTTTGATGAAGAAGTGGGCGGCGCACACGGAGCACAGAAAATCGCCGCCTATTTCCAAGAACAGGGGCTGACCTTCGACTACGTCCTTGACGAGGGCGGAGCGGTCGCCGACGGCTCCATGATGGGTATTGAGAAACCGGTGGCGGTCATCGGCGTGGCAGAAAAAGGAAACACGAGTTTTAAGCTGACGTTCAAGGGGGAACCGGGACATTCGTCGACGCCCCCAAAAAAGACAGCGATCGGCGAGATGGGCAAGTTTATCAGCGCGGTAGAAGCGAACCCGGAGAAACCGAGGTTGACTGAAACCTTGAAGGCGATGCTGAAAGCCATCGCCCCTTACAAAAAAGGCATCGCAGGATTTGTTCTCGCCCATCCGGACATATTCGCGCCGGTGATTATCCGCATTCTGATGGGCAACCGCCAGACGGCCGCCATGCTCCGCACGACGTACGTTTTCACGATGACGGAAGGTGGAACGGCTCACAACGTGCTCCCCCATTCGGCGGAATGTACCGTCAACGTCCGCATCCTTCAGGGCGATAGTCCTGAAGCCGTTTTGAAGCGATTTGAGGCGATCGGTATCCCCTTCACGGCGGAATTATTGATGGGCGATAAACCAACGAAAGCGTCCGATGTCGACAGCCAAGGCATGAATCATTTGCGAACTTGCATCGCCTCTGTATTTCCGGATGCCGTGATCACGCCGTACCTGATGACCGGCGGCACCGACTGCAGGCATTACGACCAAGTCACGAAAGACGCTTACCGGTTCTCGCCTTTCCGTGTTTCCGAAGAGGAGCTTGAGCTCATACATGGTGACGGAGAGTATCTGTCCCTAGAAAAATTACAGAACATGGTAGAGTTCTACACGCTGTTTTTAAGGGGTGTTTCGTAGCGCACCTTGTCAAGGGACATTTTTGCCCTTTTGAGAGCTCTTCCCGAGCGATATGTGCGATCAAAATGACATCGCGATGTTGTTTTAATCGGAGACTCTATATTCTGTGAGAGCGGTTCTCCTTTTGTACAAATGCATTTTTTGATGTGGCAGTCCGCCAACGGTTACTAATTCTACTTGGTATACGCCGCATGCCCAAAATCTCCGGCAGGTTATGAACAGAAGGGTATCGGGCACTTAACTGTCAACATATCTCGATTAAGGTCAAGGGAAGAATAGTGAAGGGTGCGGGGGTCTTCTTGCCAAAACAGGTATACTATCAATGTAAGAAACAATTGGGTACCGCAGGAGCCATCCCCATGACCAAACCATCTCCCAAATCCAACACCAGCGAGCATCATGACATGTTCACGCGCGCGATTCCCGATCCTTCGCTGTACGAATACTATGCGGATAGAAAGGGGCGTATTAGGAATACCGAGCTCCCGATATGGAGGCGGAATTCGACGCTGAATCCCGACTATGTGCTCATATCCCTTAGACGGACGCAAGGGTTCGTGGAGTGTCATTATTTGGATGAACATAATGAATCCTGGGGCGATGAGCAAGAGCAGGAACTGGCACAGAAAATAGTCGACGCTTACGACCGTATCTATGAAGCGGATATTGATTCGGGTAGCGACTGGAACGAGATTTACCCTCACTTAAGATCGATGCATGCTCTGTTCAATGTGGACAAATCGATTTTCAACCCTCGTCACGATCGACAATGCGAAATCCGGGAGGGGTACCTGTACGACGCTTACATGGTCAGCGCGTTGCGGTCTTTCGCGTGGACATTGGCGGACTACTGCGAGCGGAAAGGTGTGACGCCGCGCGATGTGAGCTATCCGGAGGTGCGCCGTTTGGTCGATTTCATCGCAGCCCACGACTGGTTGAACTACGACAACGTATCGTACTGCAAGGGTTTGTGTGATGCCCCCGATTCGGACGTTTTCTACGCTCCCGACGGATTGTCTGAATCCGACCTGAGCCTGATCCCCGGCTTTCAATCATGCATCGAATTTGAAGCATTTGAAGTCAAAGATTTGTTGACGACGGCCCCGATCATCCGCTCTTTAAACGCTCTGGAGAGCGATCTTGCTTTTATATTTCCCGCAATCCTACTTCTTTTCGATGAGCTTGCCATTAACCGCAACTATCTCGAGCATCTGACGGGCGATGATGCCGACATCGTTTATGCGTGGCTGGTATTTGTTTATGCCTCGAGTGGTCCGTTCTCGTTAGAAAAAAGTGATCCTTGGTACGACGACATTATATTCGAACGCGAGAAGGATGATCGCGATCGTTGGTTTGATCGGCATGGGGACAAGTTGACGGAAAATCCCGCGATCGAGTTCCGGAATAAGAGGTTTTTCTTTTGTGATCTCGATGAGCCGTTCGATGCGAGGGAGCACCCGACCGTGTGGAACGTGGTCGGGCGCGGCGGTATACGTCAGGGGAGCGTGACATCCCTGACGGACTATCTCGTCGTCAACGCGCCTCCGCCGCACAGATACTACGGGTCGACCGAAACGGATCCGCCGAGAACGACGAGCGATTCATGGATTAATCTTGCCGACGACTATCGCCGTCGCGGCAGGCACATTGACATCGTGTTTCAAAAGGACGTTGAAGCCGCGCTGGAGTTGGCGGCACCTGCACTTGTCGATCATGCGCTTCATGACGCCGCTCCAAAGACAGCCAAACGATCAACGCAAATGAGTGGTCAATCACAAGTGGGACCATATGCGCAAAAAACGAAGCTCGCACCCGCCGGCGATTTAGTCATCGACGATCAAGGCACCTTAGTCAAGTACAAAAGATCGGAAGAGCACATCATTTTGCCCGAAGGGATCACGGCGATCGGCAAGGAAGCCTTCTGGGATCACAGGTCTCTCGTATCGATTGTATTGCCTGAGGGTGTCCAAAAGATTGGGAACTCAGCCTTTTATGCGCTTAAAAAATTGCGTCACATCACGCTTCCGAGTACACTTCGAACAATTGGGAAAGAGGCATTCACAAGCTGTATCGGTTTGACGGAGATAATATTCTCCGAAGGGTTGGAACAAATCGGGCAGGAGGCTTTCTCAAGTTGCGAAAACCTTGAGAGCATTACGCTTCCGAGTACACTGCGCGCGATTTCCAAGTGGTCCTTTCGCGACTGTTATGCCTTGCGGTATGTCGATGTGCCTGAGGGCGTCGAGAGGATAGACAATTACGCCTTTTTGGATTGTTTTAGCGTCAGGGACATCCGTCTTCCGAGCACGCTTCGAAAGATCGGTTTCTGTGCGTTCTATCGATGCAGCGCTTTGGAGGGCGTCGTCATACCGGAGGGGGTGGAAGTAATCTCTGCGGCGGCGTTTAGTAACTGCGAGCGACTGAAGTCCGTCACTTTTTCCGGCGAAGCGGCGCCCGATGTGCCTTTTACTTTCGGCACCGATTTGTCGCCTGTCAGACTACAGGGTCGTCTGCGCCGTATTGAAAAAGAAGCCTTTGCATTTTGCCATGCGCTCGTGGAAATCGATATTCCGGAAGGTATCGAGACGATTGAACCGATGACATTTGAAGGTTGCGTCAACCTCAAACAGGTTACGCTTCCGAGCACGCTAAAAGTAATTGGTGCGTACGCTTTCTTCGGTTGTCAGAAGCTTGAAACCATCGTAATCCCTGACGGATTGGAGGAGATCGGAGACAACGCCTTCGGGCGCTGTATGAAGCTGAAGGACGTGGATCTTCCCGGTATCGGTTAAATCGATCAGTGAGAATCTTGCATGATCTCCTCGGCGTCCTCTCGTGTAATAAGATCACACCAACAATCTCCCATGAGAATGCCCTCATAGTACCGACTGCGAACCCATTCGCCATCTTTGTAGACGAAAAACCAAACCCCGTCATCTTTTACGAGACGTTTGCGATCTGGGTCAAAGTAGAATTTTTCTTTTTCTCGAGACAATGTTCTTAACCCTTTCCGACATCTCTATCGTATCACTTTAGTATCCTGAAAATGCGAAAGCCCCATGAATAGGGGCTTCCAGTGTCAAGTGGCCAGAGTGTCCGAAAACACGTCGATTAAAGCTCTATGTGACCTCTTTTCTCTCGCAACATAGTAAAATAATGTTAGAGAAGACGCACAGCGGAGGTTCGGTTATGGGCTACATCCAAGGTGACGATCGTCGTCAGCAGTTTCTCCTTCCCCCTTCAATCGATGAATACGTCGATGAATCAAGTCCGGTGCGCGTGCTGGATGCTTTTGTCGACGGTTTGGATTTGGAGGCGTTGTCGTTTACGCGCAGTACGCCTGCCTCAACAGGGCGTTCCGGCTACGACCCTAGAGATTTGTTGAAGCTTTATGTTTACGGCTATGCCAACCAGATACGCAGCAGTCGTCGCCTGATGCGCGAGTGTCGTCGCAATCTGGAAGTGA